>OLNN01000003.1_pt1 | contig 278298 bp, 236 predicted proteins | sample 1672141 | NCBI WGS metagenome assembly OLNN01 (sample SAMEA3136652, study PRJEB25190) | human gut metagenome | biome: human gut; feature: human-associated habitat; material: faeces | place: Austria | collected 2013
GTCTTGCGTGGATTCCCTGTGCATCTGTTACTACATACTTAAATTCTTTCATGATTCAACACTCCTGTTCTTTAAAAAATATTTAGAAAATTAATAAGTTACTGCTCTGCTTTCAATGGCTTTTTGAGTAATACAATTCCCGCCATTGCTACGACAGCTCCTACAATCAATGCTATCAAAAACATCAATGGATTGTCAATAATTCCGATGACAAAAATTCCTCCATGCGGAGCTCTTGATCCGCATCCAAACATCATGGTTAATGCGCCTGCTATTGCAGAACCAACCACACATGGCGGAATGATTCGAAGCGGATCAGATGCTGCAAATGGAATGGCTCCTTCTGTGATAAAAGAAAGTCCCATAATGTAGTTTGTGATACTTGTCTGCTGTTCACTCTTTGTGAAACGGTTTTTAAAAAATGTGGTGGCAAGTGCGATTGCGATCGGTGGAACCATACCTCCGATCATAACAGATGCCATAATATCAAACTGTCCACTTGCGATGGATGCCGTTCCAAATACATATGCCGCTTTGTTGAACGGTCCGCCAAAATCAATGGACATCATACCTGCAAGAACCGCTCCCAGAAGCATCTTGCTGGATTCTCCCATTCCGGAAAGGACATTATTCAGCCAGGTGTTAAATGCTCCAACCGGTGGGTTTACGATAAAGATCATAAATGCTGCCATGATCAGGATCCCAAAGAATGGATACAGAAGAACTGGTTTTGTCCCTTCCAGAGTTTTCGGAAGCTTGTCAAACAATTTCTTCAATCCGATCATCAGGTACCCTGCTGCAAATCCGGCGATCAGTGCACCGAAGAATCCGGATGAAATCCATGCGTCTTCTGCAAGAAATACAGAAGTTCCGGCTTTTGCAAGAAGTCCGCCTACAATACCAGGCATCAATGCCGGTCTGTCACCAATTGCCATTGCAATATAACCGGCAAGGATCGGGAACATCATCCCAAACGCTGTATTTCCAACGGTGTTGAAGAATTTTGCAAGTGGAGTTCCACTACCAAATGCTGCTGTACCTGCATTTGCACCGTCAACCAGAAAAGAAAGTGCGATCAGGATTCCACCACCGATTACGAACGGAAGCATATGGGATACTCCATTCATCAGGCTCTTATAAATCTTGCGTCCGATGGTATCTCCGTCAGATGACGCACCACTCTCTTCTGTTGCTCCACCCTTGCTGTGATAAACTGGAGCGTTTCCACTCAAGGCACGTTCGATCAGCTCCTGTGCTTTGTTGATTCCGTCAGATACCTTTGTACTGATCAGCGGCTTGCCGTCAAATCTTGCCATTGCGACATCCTTGTCGGCTGCAATGATGATACAGTCACAGGCAGCGATTTCTTCCGGTGTCAGTACGTTCTTGGCACCACCAGATCCGTTTGTTTCTACCTTGATGGTAACTCCCATTTCTTTCGCTTTCTTTTCCAGACCTTCCGCCGCCATGTAAGTATGGGCGATACCGGTCGGGCATGCGGTAACTGCGAGGATCTGATACGGTTTTGCAGATGCATCCGCCGGAGCTTCTGCTTTTTCTTCTGCTTCTTCCGGGAATTTTTCTTTCTCGGCTGCATCAACATAAGCAAGAAATTCATCAACATCCTTTGCATGAAGCAGCTTGTTTCTGAAATCCTCATCCATCAGAAGCATGGACAGACGACTGAGTACTTCCAGATGTACATTGTCCTCTGTATTCGGTGCTGCGATCAGGAAAATAAGGTATACCGGTTCTCCGTCCAGAGAATCGTAATCTACACCCTCCGGGAGTACCATGGCTGCAAGTCCCGGTGCGCTTACCGCTTCAGTCTTGCCATGCGGGATTGCAATGCCTTCACCAATTCCTGTAGTTCCTTCTTCTTCTCGTTTAAAGACGGTTTCACGATAGGTGTCAATGTCATTGATGTTCCCGCCTTCTGCCATCAGATCGACCATTTCACGGATGACCTGCTCTTTGGAGTCTGCCTTGCCATCGAGGCAAATACTTTGCTTTTTGAGTAAGTCTGTAATCTTCATTTTGTCATTCCTCCCATTTGATTTTATATATGGTACACTTCTGCCGGTTCTCCAAGAAGTGCAACAATCTCATCTCTTGTAGCGAGCCACGAACAGAATGCCGAAGCGCTTCCTGCCGCCACACCCAGGCGGAATGCTTTTTCCATATCTTTTGTATTCAGATATCCGGTAATAAATCCTGCCACCATAGAATCACCTGCGCCAACAGAATTGACAACCTTTCCTTTCGGAGGCATGGTCTCATAAACTTTTCCATCCTTTGTCACAAGGATCGCTCCGTCACCTGCCATGGATACCAGTACATGCTGTGCTCCAAGTGCCTGTAACTTCTTCGCATAAATGGTGATGTCTTCTTTTCTCTTCAGTTCTACGTTAAACATCTCACCTAACTCATGGTTGTTCGGCTTGATCAGGAACGGATGATATTTCATAACTTTTAAAAGAAGATCCTTGGTTGCATCCACTACAAAACGGATTTCTTTTCCAGAAAGTCTCTCCAGGATTCTCTCATAAATATCTTCCGGCAGAGTATTCGGAATACTTCCTGCAAGGATCAGTACATCGCCTTCTTCCAGCTTATCCAGCTTTTCATATAATGCCTGGATTGCTTCTTCTGTGATAACCGGTCCCTGTCCGTTGATCTCAGTCTCAGTTCCTGCATTGATCTTTACATTGATTCGGCTATTACCTTCTTTTAACGGGATAAAATCTGTCTCACATCCGAACTCTTCCAGCATCTTTTCCAGTACATCTCCGGTAAATCCTGCCTTGAATCCAAGCGCTTTGCTCTTAAGTCCCAGATTGGAAAGGATCACAGATACGTTGTTTCCTTTTCCTCCCGGATAGATATGTTCGCTTGTTGTCCGGTTGATCTCTCCCGGGATCAGCTGATCTGCCTGTACCACATAGTCCAAAGACGGGTTAAATGTCACTGTGTAAATCATTATTTTGCAACCTCCACAATATTTTTATATTTGTTAAATGTAGCATCCTTAAGCTTTGTTGTAATGATGTCCACTGCATCCAGTTCTGAAAATGTTACCGGTGCTACCTGACCGAATTTGGTTGAATCTGCAAGGATGTAAGCCTTTGCGCTTCTTAAGATTGCCATCTCTTTGATCGCAGCCTCCCGGATATCCGGTGTGGTGCATCCACTCTCTATATGAATCCCATTGGTTCCGAAAAATCCTTTTGTGAAATGGTATCTTCCCAGGGTTTTCATTGCTTCCTCTCCGACCAGTGCCAGCGTTGCTTCTTTTAATTCCCCACCGATCAGATAAACTATACATCCTTTCTGTGTCAGCTTCTTCGCATGCATGATTCCGTTTGTCACATACACAGCGTCCTGCTCTGTCAGGAAATCAATCAGGAAATCCGTGGTCGTTCCGGCATCAATATAAACAAAATCATCTTTTTCAATCAGAGATGATGCATACTTTCCGATCTGCACCTTTTCATCAATGTTCAGATCCTGTCTGACTGCAACAGATTCGTCTCTGGTGTACTGCGCCATATTGACTGCGGTTGCACCACCATGTACCTTGATCAGCTTTCCTTTTTTATGAAGTGTTGTCAGATCTCTTCGTATCGTTGACTCTGACATATCCAGAAGCTCGGTCAGTTCCTGAACAGTGATTGTCTTGTGTTCATTCACTAATTTCAGAATTTCACTGAATCTTTCTTCTGCAAGCACTTATCTCACCTCCATTTCGACTGGTTATGACTGATTTATTCAATTGTATTTTATATTTCAGTCATTTTCAATCATTTGTTTTCTTTTTCATTCATCTTTAGATCTAATATATCGCCTTTTTCAGTCAAAGTCAATCATTTTCAGCCATAAATAACTACCAAAAAAATAGGGATGATTTTGTGCATTTTTATGGGTGTGGAATCGGTGGTGCCAGAGTTCCGACTTGTGTTTCATCTCCATTTCACTCAACGGAATTGGAAATGGATATAGTCAGAACGGAACTCTGCTTCTACGTTACTGGCAAAATGCAGCAAAAGGCTTTGTTCAACCTAACCAAATGCAAATTTATACTTTTCTCTTATATGCAAAAAAGCCAAAGCACTTTTTTAAGTTATATTGAATGATAACTTATCTTTAAGTACTTTGACTTTTTATTTAGGCAAAATCAAACAGGGATAACTGATTGGTCTCCGGGAGGTCGCCCAGCAAACCCATATCTGCCATCAAGTCAACCAATGTCTTGCTGACTTTTGTTCTCTGACGGAAATCGTCTTTAGAGAGGTATGGTCCGTCTTTAGCGGCAATTTCCATAGCCTCGGCGGCTTTATCGCCCATGCCGTCAATGGTGTTGAACGGTGGAAGGAGCTTGTCGCCGACGATCTGGAACTTGGATGCTTTGGATTTGTAGATATCGATCGGTAAAAAATCAAATCCTCTGGCATACATTTCCAGTACATTTTTCATATCTTTTAAGGTATCCTGATCTTTTTTACTGAGCTGATTGAGTTCTGCTCTTCTTTTATATTCTTTCATATGGTAGAGAAGTTTTTCTTTTCCCTGTCCCATCAGTTCGTAAGAGAATGCAGATGCACGGATTCCGAAGTATGCCGCATAATAGGCAAGCGGATAATTGATTTTGCAGTAGGCAATCCGGTATGCCATCATGACATAAGCTGCAGCATGGGCTTTCGGGAACATGTATTTGATCCGCTCACAGGACCAGATATACCATTCCGGCACGTCATGCTCCAGCATATCTTTTTTAAACTGTGACCACTCTTTACATTTTCCTTTTGCAACGGTTCCTTTACGCACACGTTCCATGATTGTGAAGGATTCTTCACTTTCAACACCTTTGTTGATCAGATAAGTCATGATATCATCACGGGTACAGATTGCCGTGGAAATGGTTGCCTTTCCTTCTTCAATCAGGGTCTGTGCATTGTTCAGCCACACATCTGTTCCATGAGACAGACCTGAAATACGGATCAGGTCCGAAAGCGTCTTTGGCTTGGTATCAATTACCATCTGGATAACAAAATCTGTACCAAACTCCGGGACTCCCAGACAACCAAGCGGACATCCGTCAATGTCCTCCGGTGTGATACCGAGCACCTCTGTTCCTGCAAAAAGTCCCATTACACCTGGATCATCCAATGGAATATCAGTCGCTTTAAATACATTATTCACTCCATCGTATTTATTGTCCATCGCATCGGAATTGATCAGCTCTTCCAGCGTTTTGATCATGGTCGGATCATCGTGTCCGAGAATATCCAGTTTCAAAAGGTTGTGGTCGATGGAATGATAATCAAAATGAGTGGTGATAATATCGGTCGTCATATCATTTGCCGGATGCTGGATTGGAGTGAAAGAGTTAATGTCCTCTCCATGCGGAAGAACTACGATTCCCCCCGGATGCTGTCCGGTACTTCGGCGGATTCCGGTACAGCCAGCTACGATACGATCGATCTCGCAGTTTCGCTTACGGTCACCACGCTCCTCATAATAGTTCTTCACATATCCATAAGCCGTCTTTTCTGCAAGTGCGGCAATGGTTCCGGCACGGAAGGTCTGACCTTTTCCGAAAATAACCTCCGTATACTTATGCGCTTTACTCTGATAATCTCCGGAGAAGTTCAGGTCGATATCCGGCTCTTTGTTTCCCTTGAATCCAAGGAAAGTCTCAAATGGAATGTCAAATCCGTCTTTGACCAGCTTCTTTCCACAGACCGGACAGTTCTTATCCGGCATATCGTGTCCACAGCCACCCACATATTTTTTCACTTCTTCCGAATCAAAATCACTATAGTGACAATTGCTGCAATAGTAATGTGGAACCAGAGGATTGACCTCCGTGATTCCTGCCATAGTTGCAACGAATGAAGATCCTACCGAACCACGGGATCCTACCAGGTAACCATCCTCGTTGGATTTCCATACCAGCTTCTGCGCAATGATATACATAACCGCAAATCCATTGGAAATGATGGAATTCAGTTCTCTTTCCAGTCGTTCATGTACAATCTCCGGAAGGGGATCCCCGTACATAGAATGGGCTTTATTATAACAGATATCTCGCAGCATCTGGTCGGAATTCTCAATAACCGGAGGACACTTATCCGGGCGGACCGGAGAAATCTTCTCGATCATATCCGCGATCAGATTGGTGTTCCTGATCACAACTTCATACGCTTTTTCCGAACCAAGGTAGGCAAATTCATCCAGCATTTCCTCCGTTGTACGAAGGTATAGTGGTGCCTGCTTATCGGCATCTCCAAATCCTTTTCCTGCCATGATGATCCGGCGGTATACCTCATCTTCCGGATCCATGAAATGTACGTCACAGGTTCCCACGACCGGTTTGTGGAACTGCTCCCCAAGATGCACGATCTTCCGGTTCAGATCCATGATATCTTCCATAGAATTGACCGAAGTTACTTTGTCACTCTCTACCATGAATGCATTGTTTCCAAGCGGCTGAATTTCCAGATAGTCATAAAAATCCACGATCTTCGCGATCGTCTCATCCGGCTTTCCATCCAGAAGTGCACGGTAAAGCTCTCCGGCTTCGCAGGCACTTCCCACGATCAGACCTTCCCGGTGCTCATTTAGCACACTTTTCGGGATACGGGGTCTGCGGTTATAATAAACCAGATGGGATGCAGAAACAAGCTGATACAAATTCACACGACCAATGTCATTTCTTGCAAGAATAATGACATGATAAGTCGGAAGCTTTTTAATAGAATCCGGGTTCAGATCCCCAAATTCATTAACTTTTGCAAGCGTTGTCAGTTCCCGTTCTTTGAGCATCTGCACAAATTTCACAAAGATTTCTGCTGTGCAGCCTGCATCATCAACTGCGCGGTGATGATTCTCCAGGGAAATATTTAAAGCTTTTGCAACGGTATCCAGCTTGAAACGGTTCAGTGCCGGAAGAAGGACACGGGCAAGTGCAACGGTATCTACATAAGTAAAATCAGCCTCAATCTTCTGCCTTTTGCAGTTCTGCTCGATAAATCCCACATCAAAAGAAGCATTATGCGCCACCAGAACCGCATCGCCAATAAATTCTATAAACTGCGGCAAGATTGTCTCAATATCCAGCGAACCGATGACCATCTCATCGGTGATGCCGGTAAGTTCCGTGATACGGAACGGGATCGGACGTTTCGGATTGACAAAGGTACTGAACTTATCTGTGATCTTCCCGTCTTCCACTTTTACCGCGCCAATCTCGATGATCCGGTCAGTCACAGCGGAAAAACCGGTTGTCTCGATATCGAATACCACGTAAGTGCCTTCCAGGTCCTGTCCCTTTTCGTTCTCTGCGATCTTAGTCAGATCATCTACCAGATATCCTTCCACTCCATAAATAACTTTAAATGGATCATCCTTATCCAGATCCTCGATCACATGATTGGCATCGGTAAACCCCTGCACCACACCATGATCGGTGATCGCAATTGCCGGGTGCCCCCAGTCATGTGCTCGCTTTACCAGATCTTTTGCCTCGGAAACACCATCCATATCGCTCATCTTGGTATGGCAGTGAAGCTCCACGCGTTTTTCCGGATACTTGTCTTTTCTTGTTACACGGAAATCCGAAGTTTTGCGGATTCCGGTTACAGAACCAATGGTCAGCTCTCCATCAAATTTATCAATCGTCGTAACTCCTTTGATTTTCAGAAATACACCTTTTTTAATCTCCGCAAGCAGATCCGGGAGCTGGTCATTGCGGGTAAACATCTTGACCATGATCGTGTCGGTAAAGTCGGTCACGGCAAACATGACGATTGTCTTTTCGTTCCGGATCTCACGGGTATCAAAGCTGATCACCTGTCCCCGGAAAGTAATCTCACCCATCTCTCCGGTAACTGTCTTCAGCTCGATCGGCATATCGTCAAAGTCCCGTCCATAGATTACGTTCGGGTCATCGGAGCGCTTGAGCGGATAATCCCGACGCACAAAGCTTCCCTTGCCACTTTTGAACCCACTGGACTTTCCTGCAAATTCCTGTTTTTTCGGAGTCTCCGGTTTCTTCTGTTCCTGTTTATTCTGCGTACTTGATGCATCTGCTTCTTTAGCGGCATCTTCTGCTTTTTCCGCTTTCTTCTTTGATACGCCTTCCGTTTCTTTTGCTTTTGCCGCCTCTTCCGTGGCATGCTGTGCCTGCAGCTTCTGATTCCTTTCCCTGATCGCATCTACTTCCTGTTGAAGCTGCATTTCATTGAATTTCTTGTATTTGCTCTCTCCTACTTCTTCATAATCAATTTCTACATCCACCGGCACGTGGAAACGGTTCTCAAAGACGTCCTTCAGATAGCTGGTGATCTCGCTGGTCTTTCCCTCTGCAACAATCGTGTCCGCCATAGTCAGACACATAGTACGCTCCCCTTCGAAGCGGCACTTTGCCTTCTGGAACATATTTTTCTCCAGCACACTTTTCTGCTCCAGCTCAAAAAGAATACTCTCCTTGTAGGCATGCATCAGGTTCTCCGGCGTATACTGCTCGGAAAGCCGGTATTCCTCGATGATCGTCACCGGAATATTTCCCTGCGAAAACAGCTGTTCCTCAATCTGGTTCTCCACATAACATACCGTTTTCTTCGGGATCAGATGGGTACTGTAAATATAAACCTTGATATGATTTCTGGCTGAAGTGGAGGTGATTTTCGTCACCTCCACCTTTTCAAACAACATATGGCTGTCGTTATCGATATTCAATGTTGGAAACACATCAAAAAATAGCTTTGTCATCTTCTATTCGCCCCAATGTTCCAGTTCATTACGAAGTGCATCTAAAAGCTCATCCTCTTTTACCTTACGGATGATCTCTCCTTTTTTGATCAGAAGTCCTTCCCCAATTCCCCCTGCGATTCCAAGATCAGCCTCTCTTGCTTCTCCAGGACCATTTACCACGCATCCCATCACTGCAACCTTGATATCAAGTGGATATTCAGCAACCATCGTCTCTACTTTATTGGCAAGTCCGATCAGATCGATCTTGGTACGTCCACAGGTCGGGCAGGATACGACTTCAATTCCACCTTTTCTAAGTCCCAGTGCTTTCAGGATCAGTTTTGCACTCTTGATCTCTTCTAATGGATCCCCTGTCAGCGATACACGAATCGTATCTCCGATTCCCTGATAAAGGATGATTCCAAGTCCTACTGAAGATTTAATATTGCCTGAAAGCAGCGTCCCGGACTCAGTGATTCCCACATGCAACGGATACGGGCATTTCTTTGCGATCAGCTCATGCGCTTTTACACACATCATGACATCTGAAGACTTAATACTGACCACCAGATTGTCATAGCCCATGTTCTCAATCATGTGTACCTTGTCAAGTGCACTTTCCACGATTCCCTCTGCAGTCACGCCACCATATTTTTCCAGAAGGTTCTTCTCCAGCGAACCACTGTTCACCCCGACACGGATCGGAATCTCGTATTCTTTTGCTTTCTCCACAACCGCACGGACTCTGTCCTCACTTCCGATATTCCCCGGATTGATACGGATTTTATCTGCACCGTTTTCAATTGCAGCAATCGCAAGACGATAATCAAAATGTATATCTGCAACCAGTGGGATATGAATCTGCTTTTTAATCTCTTTTAAAGCCTGTGCCGCTTCCATGGTTGGAACAGCGCAGCGGATGATCTCACAGCCTGCCTTTTCAAGCGCAAGAATCTGCGCAACCGTAGCTTCCACATCCTCTGTCTTTGTATTGGTCATCGACTGGATCGCTACCGGATTGCCTCCTCCGATCTTTCTTCCTCCGATATTTATTACTTTTGTATCCTTCCTTGTCATCTGATTTTAACCTCCTGTTCTCACACAAAACCCTCTGTCCGCGGACTTTCATGCCCACAGAGAGAGGGTTCTCTTTATTTGCCTGCTTTTTCAAAAATCATCTGGTCTCCATAATCCCACTCGGTAAGTGTAAGCTTGGTTCCGTCCACACTGTAATTGAATGTAGTAAGTACAGAATTGATCGCCTGCTCTACTTCCGTTGCAGTTACATTATCACCAAGTTCTTTCGCTGTCTCATCCAGCTCTTCCTGCTTTACAGTAAATGTAATCTGCTTTGCCTTGATATCCAGTGTATATCCAAGCTCCACCTCCACATCCTTACCATCGATCAGGTTCTTCCAGTCAAGCTCTGCCTCATTATGATCATCTACTTCCAGTATCATATCACTCTCATCATGTTTCCACTTTCCTTCCAGCGGATTTCCGAAAAATCCCTGGTAAATGAAATATCCAGCCACGATAATGATCAGAACGGTCGTAATTCCTGTCACATAGTTCCACACACGGCTTCTTTTATCTTCATCATTCTTTGCAATAATCATAGAATCAAGCCCTCCACATCATGTCAATCTTATAATTCATTATACGGGTTTTAACTTTCACTGTCAACGGGGACTGCAAAGAAGAAGATTCAATGTGACTGACGCCATAAAAATCTTATATTCAATTACTGAATATGCGGAAATACCGGTTTGAGTGCCGGATAAATCTGACGGAACTCCTGGTATCTCTTTTCGTATTTTTCAACCAGTTCTGCTTCCGGTTCTACGGTATCTACAATCTTAACCAGCTTGTCAGCTGCTGCTTCTACGCTTTCGTATTCGCCGCATCCGACTGCTGCAAGGATTGCACCTCCAAGTGCCGGTCCTTCTTCGCTCTCGATGATATCCACTTTCAGGTTCATGATATTGGCGATCATCTTTCTCCAAAGAGGACTCTTTGCTCCACCACCGCAGATCTTGGTACGTTCAATCTTGATTCCAAGGCTTTTTGCAACTTCAAGGGAATCACGGAGTGCAAATACAACTCCTTCCAGTACTGCCTGCATCATATCTGCTCTTGTGGTATCCATCGTCATACCGGTAAAGGTAGCTCTTGCATATGGATCATTGTGCGGTGATCTTTCTCCCATCAGGTATGGCAGATAGAATACATGGTTCTCACCAAGCTTTGTGATATCCTTCTGCTCTGCTGCGAAATCATCCGTGTGAAGAATCTCTTCTGCCCACCATTTATTGCAGGATGCAGCACTTAACATGCATCCCATCAGATGATAATGACCGTCTGAATGTGCAAAAGAATGCAGAGCATTGTTCTTATCCACGCCGAAGTTTGCACTGGAAATAAAGATGGTTCCGGATGTTCCAAGGGAAATGTTACATCTTCCGTCACCAACTGTTCCTGTTCCGACAGCTGCAGCTGCATTATCGCCTGCTCCTGCAATAATTTTTACATTTTCAGAAAGTCCGAGTTCTGCTGCTACTTCCGGCTTCAGACTTCCTACGACTTCGTAACTTTCATAAAGCTTCGGAAGCTGTTCTTCTGTTACGCCGCAGATGTCCATCATTTCTTTAGACCAGCATTTGTGTTCTACATCCATCAGAAGCATGCCGGATGCATCCGAATAATCAGAGCAGAAGCTTCCTGACAGGCAGTATGCCAGATAATCTTTTGGAAGCATGATCTTTGTGATCTTTGCAAAATTCTCCGGCTCATTTTTCTTTACCCACAGGATCTTCGGTGCGGTAAATCCAGTAAATGCAATGTTTGCTGTGTATTTAGAAAGCGTTTCTTTTCCGATCTCGTTATTCAGATAATCCGTCTCTTCTGTGGTACGTCCATCGTTCCAGAGAATTGCCGGACGGATGACCTGGTCGTCTTTATCCAGAATGACCAGTCCGTGCATCTGTCCACCAAAGCTGATTCCTGCAACCTGGCTCTTATCACACTCAGAAGTCAGTTCTTTGATGCCTTCTACGGACTGGGTAAACCAGTCTTCCGGATGCTGTTCTGACCAGCCCGGATGTGGGAAGTATAATGGGTATTCTTTTGAAACAATTTTTTTGATGTCGCCTTTTTCATCCATTAACAGAAGTTTTACTGCGGATGTTCCAAGGTCTACGCCTATATAGAGCATGATATACCTCCTTGTTAGGGTTTTTATATCAACCTGACGGATTCGAGGAATTGTGACCAGATTATAGAAAATAAATATTGCATCTTCCAATCGGCAAAGCATTCCGATGAGCCTCTTAGGGCGGAAATTGTGTCAGCAATGGCTTCCACAATTTCTGAGTCTCATCTTCATTGCCTCAAATGGAATCTGCCATATTTATTTTCTATAATCTGGTCCTCAAGACATTGAACCGCCTGCTTGAAACATAAATCCTGTTTTTAATTCATGTTTCTTTGTACTATAAAGGGGCGGGTTCATTCAACCGCCCCTTATATGATTGTGTATAGTTTTAATTAGCCCCAAGGATTTTCTGTTGGGTAACGTACACCTTTTGGCTGGTTGTAGCCGATTTCGTCTACCGGTACTCCGATGTATTTGAATACTTCGTAAAGTGCTTTTCCGTAATGTCCGAATGCTACGGCTCCGTGATGCGGGAAGTTCTTTTCGATCAGTACATGACGATAGAATCTGCCCATTTCCGGAATTGCGAAGATTCCGATTGCTCCGAAGGAACGTGTTGCTACCGGAAGGACTTCACCGTGTGCAATGTAAGCTCTCAGTACATTGTCTGATGTGCTCTGCAGACGGAAGAACGTGATATCTCCAGGTTTGATGTCTCCTTCAAGTGTTCCCTGTGTTACTTCAATCGGAAGAGATCTTGCCATGATCATCTGGTATTTCATTTCGCAGAATGAAAGTTTGGATGATGCAGTATTTCCACAGTGGAATCCCATGAATGTATCTTTCAGTGTGTAATCGAATTTGCCCTTAATGTCTTCTTCATAAAGGTCGGCCGGTACAGAGTTGTTAATATCAAGGAGTGTTACAGTGTCTTCACTTACAACTGTTCCGATGAATTCGCTAAGTGCTCCATAGATATCTACTTCGCAGGATACCGGAATTCCCTGTGCTGTCAGACGGCTGTTGACATAGCATGGTACAAATCCGAACTGTGTCTGGAATGCAGGCCAGCATTTTCCGGCGATTGCAACATATTTGCGGTATCCTCTGTGTTCTTCTACCCAGTCTTTAAGTGTCAGTTCATACTGAGCAAGTTTTGAAAGGATTTCCGGTTTCTTGTTACCGGCTCCAAGTTCTTCTTCCATCTCTTTTACAATTGCCGGAATTCTTTCATCTCCGGCATGTTTGTTAAATGCTTCAAACAGGTCAAGTTCTGAGTTTTCTTCAATCTCTACGCCGATATTGTAAAGTTGTTTGATCGGTGCATTACATGCAAGGAAATTCAGCGGTCTTGGTCCAAAGCTGATAATCTTCAAATTGTTAAGTCCGATGACTGCTCTTGCGATCGGTTCAAATTCATGGATCATATCTGCGCATTCTTCTGCTGTTCCAACCGGATATTCCGGAATATATGCTTTAATATTACGAAGCTTTAAGTTGTAGCTTGCATTTAACATACCGCAATATGCATCTCCACGTCCCTGGATCAAGTTGTTGCCGCTTTCTTCTGCTGCTGCAACGAACATCTTTGGTCCATCGAAGTGTTTTGCAAGAAGCGTCTCTGAGATTTCCGGTCCGAAGTTTCCAAGATATACAACCAGTGCATTACATCCGGCTTTCTTGATATCTTCCAGAGCCTGTACCATATGGATCTCACTTTCTACGATACAGATCGGACATTCATAAATGTGTTTTTCTCCGTATTTTTCTTTGTAAGCCTTCATAAGTGCTTCTCTTCTTGATACAGAAAGGCTTTCCGGGAAACAGTCACGGCTTACCGCAACAACTCCGATTTTAACTTCTGGCATGTTATTCATGATCTTTTCCTCCTAAACAAGGACTTTCGTCCGCTTATTTTGCAAGATCGATGTTCTCTCCTTTAAGACCACATACCGCACCTTCAATACCTGCTTCTTCGTGAGCAATAAGCCATTTGTTTTTTGCTGTCAGAAGCTTGTCATCATAAGATTTTGTATGACAGGTCATCAGATCTGTGTTTGTTCCCTGTGGAAGAACAACGATTGCTTTGAATCCATTTCCATCCACTCCACATGGTGCATAGTGAAGGGTTGTTCCATAAATTTCAATTCCTGTTCCTGCCGGAACAAGAAAAGCCTCTACCTTTGATGTCTCATAGGTAAAATCAGATGCAATATCCTGCTCTGATCCAAGAAGTAAAATGATATCTGTAACTGCAACATTCACTTCTGAACTTCTGTGATATTCCAACGCATTCAGCTTGCTGTTATGACCATTACAATATCCGATCTGTATTGGAAGTTCTCCAAAAATTCTCATCTTCAGATCAATTGCAGGTTCTGTCTTCTCCAGTTTGTTATCCGATGGCACATAAATAACCTCCTCCGGAAGTGGTGTCTGCTCCATTACCTTGATCATTTCTGTAAAATCATAGCCATCAACGATACGTCCATAACGTCTGAATTCTGGATCTGTTACATTTTTGATTTTCATTGTGTTTCTTCCTTCTTTCTTTTTATTTTAACAGGCATGTTCAGTACCTGCTACCGAATACTTAGCCTGTTAACTGCACTTTCTTGTCTTTGTCAACTTTTTCTAACTCATTTTCTGATCCTCTGATTTCTGTCTCCGACGAAACTCACTGGGTCTTACTCCGTATTTTTTCTGAAATGCTTTTGCAAATGCCCTTCCATCTGCAAATCCATTATGCTCTGCGATCTCTTCTACCAATGCATCACTTCCGGTAAGCTCCCGGTATGCATATTCCAGACGAATGCCCTGTACATATTCTTTATAATTGATCTTCGCATATTTCCGAAACATCCGAGACAAATACGTGGGTGAATAACCGAAACTCTGCGCCACTCCTTCAAGTGAAAGATCTTCTTTGAAATTTTCTTTTATGTAACCGGTAATAGAAGAAAGCCGGTTCCTGTTCCTATGTTCACGCACAATTTCTTCACTGACATTCATCTTCCGATACTTCGTCACCATCAGATATAGCAATCTGTAAAAATAACTCTGTACTTGCAGCTCATATCCTATCTCTTTTTCCTGATATGTCGCATACATCTTCTCCACCAATTCTACTAGCTGCTCATCCTGTACTCTTTCCCTGTGGGTAAAACAGATAAACTGCTCATCCGTATAATACCGTTCAAATGTCTGAAGCGACATCTGAAGTACAATGGTCTTATTCGGAAGTGACGCCGAAATCGAATGCAGTTCATTGGAATTAACGATCACAAAGGTTTTCTTATCCAGATGGATGTCTTCTTCATTGATATAAAAATCCAGTTTGCCTTCCAGCACAACAAACATCTCGATTGACCGGTGCCAGTGCTTTTCCCTGACATAATTTCCATCTTTCCCTTCAAACAAAAACATTCGAAAAGAAAGATCCTCATTTGGCAGAACCAGTTCATGTGAACCTTCCATCCTTTCCCCCTTTCTTTCTCCTGTCGGAATATAAACAGCATGATAACCACCATATGACAAACATTGGGTGATCATATATGCATCCCGCATATCTGTCTTTATTCTTACACTTTGCGGTGTAAGCATGGTTTTTGGTGCAAGTATCACACATTTTACTCCTGCGGCTGTTAGCTAGTTATAGAGTGAATATCCAAGACAGCCCGCCTCATATCCACACTGAATATCGTATTCATCATTCAACCCAAGTTTCATTTTCATATTTTCAATAAACAGCAGGATATTTTTATAATCCGATGTTACCTTGATTGTTTCAAATACACTGTCAGCCTCACCGATTATTGGTTCCATTGCGCATAATGTGTAATTTGTGGTATGGATATTCATGCCAATTTTTAGTATTCTTTTCATATGAGTGATCTCCTTTTGTATGCGGTAATCCTTGTTACCTTTGTTCTTATCAAATTCTAGTATACAGGTAAATCCACATTGCTACAAATGTGAGGTCACTTCATATTATCTATTATAACGCATTTTGCAAGGATCTGCATAGCTTCTTCGTATTTGTCCGACTCTACACCTGCGCAGGTCAGTAACAGCGTATGTCCTTCGGCTTCCCGGAATGTAAGACCTTCTTTTCGGGCTGCTTTTGCCACTTTCTTAACATCTGTTCCATTTGAAAATATAATTTGAACCATAAAACCGGCTTCCCCGATCTTTACATTTACTGTATCCCCAAATACCTTGTGGATACTCTCTGCAAGCTTTTCTGCCTTTGCCAGATGGATCTTCCTGGATTTACGGACCTGACTCGCCAGATGTCCGTCACGGATAAACTGTGTCAGTGCGATCTGCTCGGCCTTGGATGCAGTCTGATTGTAATTATTTTTTCTTTTTTCGTAAGTTTCCATCAATTCCGGCGGCAGTATCATATAACTGATCCTGATAGACGGAAGCAGCATTTTGGAAAATGTTCCCAGATAAATGACATTTCTTCCTCCCGAAAGTCCCTGCAGGGACGGAACCGGTTTCTGAAAATATTTGAACTCACTGTTATAGTCATCTTCAATGATCAGAAAATGCTCTTTCTCGGCGCGTCCGACCAGTTCCAGTCTTTCCTGGATCGGCATCACCCCACCAAATCTTGTCATCTGTGATGGTGACACGTAATACATTCCAATCTCTTCTTCCGCACTTCCTGCAATCCGGTAGTTATGATCTTCAAAAACCGTCATTCCCTGTACAAACTCACTGTCCCTGAAAAATACGGTTCTCTTTTTATGATTCAGTGGGCACAGAATATGCAGAAGACTCTGTATACCGGCACCGATCACGATCTGATCCGGGCTGCAGATCACATTTCTGGTCTTCTGAATATATTCAGACAGTACTTCCCTGAATTCCTGTTCCCCCTGCGGTTCTCCATAAGAAAGCAGTCTCTCATCCTGGCGCATTGCGCTCTTCATATATCTCCGCCATAATTCAAATCGGAAACTCTCTTTATCTACATTTGATGTTGCAAAATCATAGACAACCGGATTCTCCTGCTTCCTTACATGCCGGCTTGCAATCTTTCTGCCCTCTTCCTGCTTCTCGGCAATATCCGTCACATAATATCCACTCTGCGGTCTGGACACAATATAACCTTCTGCTGCCAGAAGCATATACGCATTCTCCATCGTCGTCCGGCTCATCTGCAGCTCGCTTGCACCTTTACGGATCGATGGAAGCTTTGTCTCTGACTTCATCTGCCCGGATAGAATCAGATTCCTGTAATAATGATACACTCTCAGATACCGGCAGTGTTCCTCATTCTGTAATTCCACTCTCATAACTGACCTCTAAAAAATATTTCTTTTTGTATATTTTACAAATGACACTTTTATTTTATTCTATATAAAACACATAAGAAATGCAAGAATTTTTCACTTTGTATTTCGGAAAGGATACTTCAATGATAAAACGAGTCGCTGTTATCAATGATCTGTCCGGTCTTGGTAAATGCTCTCTGACAGCTGCGATACCGGTTCTTTCCGTCATGGGTGTGCAGGCCTGTCCTCTGCCAACGGCAGTTTTAACCAATCAGACCGGCTACGACAGCTATTACTGTACGGACTTTACCGACAAGATCGATCATTACACAGAAGAATGGCAAAAACGTGGTCTTACCCTGGATGCGATCAGTACCGGATATCTCGGCAGCGCAGATCAGGCGGAAAAAATCCTGAATTTCTGTGAGAAGTTCAGAACCCCTTCCACTCTGCTCTTTGTCGATCCGGTCATGGGAGATTCCGGTGTCAAATATGACATTTTCACTCCCAGACTCCAACAGCAGATGCAGAAGCTTGTATCCCATGCCGATGTGATCACGCCAAATCTTACCGAGCTGTGTCTTTTAACACACTCTGATTTTGCAGGGCTTACCAAGTATAAGGACGAACCGGATTATCTGGACCGGATTGCCCGGATTGCCGCTCCTTTGAAAGAAACGAAAGAAACGCAGATCCAGACGATCATCGTCACCGGTATTCTTTATCAGGCTCCTTCTGATGATACCGTAAAATATTACAATCTGGTTCTCGAGAACGACCAGATAAGCGTCATTTCCTCTGGAATTCACGGAGGAAGCTATTCTGGCACCGGTGACCTGCTCTCCGCTGTCGTATGTGCCTCGATGGTACAGGGAAAAAGTGCAGCTGCAGGCGTGGAAAAAGCATGCCGGTTTATCGAAAGATCTCTGATTGACACCGTTGCCGACCAGATTCCGCGCAATGATGGAATCAATTTTGAATCCCATCTTTCTATGCTGCTTGACTGACATTTACAAAATAAATAAAACCCAGGGAGGTAACTATCATGTCATCTACAACCATTAACAATCCGGAACCATCTGCAAATGCACTTTCTCATCAGAAAGTCTCCAGACTGACTTCAACAGCTCTTTTTGCAGCACTGATCTGTGTGACAACTGCTTATATTTTCCATATTCCATTTGGTGTAAATGGCGGATATGTACACATCGGAGATTCTCTGATCTATCTTGCCGCTGCATTCCTCCCAACACCATATGCCATGTTTGCTGGTGCAATCGGTGGTGCCATGGCAGATATCCTGACTGCCCCGGTATATGCACCTGCAACCTTCATCATCAAGATGCTGATCTCCCTTCCGATCACATGTAAAAAGGACAAGATCGTGAATGTACACAACTGTGTCGGCGTTATTGTTGCCGCTGTAATTTCCTTTATTGGATATTATATCACAGATGTAATCCTGTTCGGAACCTGGGGTGCACTGATTCCTTCGATTGTAGGAACCCTTGCCCAGTCAGGCGGAAGTGCTGTGATCTTTATCATTCTTGGTTCCACTCTTGACAAAGCCGGTTTCAAGAGTACAATGAAAAACAAATTTGGAATTTAGCCAAATATTTAATTATACGCAAATGACAGGTGGTTCTTGAATATCCGCCTGACTTTCAAAGAGGAGATTTTATTATAATGTCAGATATTATTTACACATTTAAAAACAATGCATATTTTAACATCACCAACCGCTGCACTTGCAAATGTATTTTCTGCATCCGTAACGAGCATGAAGCCATCGGAGAGGCAACAGAACTTTGGCACGACCACAATCCTTCTTTCGAAGAGATCAAGGCAGCTATTGATGCTTTTGATTTTACAAATTATCCGGAAGCCGTCTTCTGCGGCTACGGGGAACCGACCTGTGCCTACGATAATCTGATTGCTGCTGCAAAATACATGAAAGAAAAACATCCGGAAGTTCTCCTTCGCGTCAATACCAACGGACTTGGCGAACTCTTCAATAAAAAGCCGATTGCAGAAGAAATGGCAAAATATATCGATGCCGTATCGATCAGCCTGAATGCGCCAACTGCAGAGCGTTACCAGGAAGTTACACAGCCTTGTTTTGAAAATGCATTCCCGGATATGCTTGCTTTCGCTGAAAAATCCAAAAAGTTATTCTCTTCTGTCCAGTTCAGTGTGGTCAGCATCATTTCACAGGAAGAAATCGATGCGTCCCAGAAACTCGCAGACGAGATGGGGATTCCGTTGAAAGTTCGAATTTATTCGTAAGTTCATTCTCCTTTCTACTATAATTAACAAAGGGACGGCTGCCATACTTTGCGCTGTGCTGGCAGAAGGACCAAAAGAAACCGGACTAATTCCATTATGCAAACCATTCCGATGAGCCTCTTAAGGCGAAAATCGTGTTCAGCAAAGGCTTCCACGATTTTTGAGTCTCATCTCCATTGCATAATAAGTGAATTAATCCGGTTTCTTTTGGTCCTTCTGCCCTTCTAGTGTATTCCCGTCAGCCTGATTTTTGAATGCTTGTAGCAAAGCGAATGAACAGAAACTTATTCATTCCGGTTGTTATTCTCCCTTTCAACTCTGGTTCGATGTTTAACGAAAATAATACATGTTTTCCAATAAATGCCCGATAGTCAAATGTTTTCAATTAAACAACAGACTCCTCATCCCTTCTCAAAGTTTTCTCCTGCTTCGTTCTGAATTGCTGTTATCTTACCAATATCACCACATTTTATTCGATAAAGTTCAAAGAACGCCAGCCACAAAAGGAATCGTTCGGATTCTATTTTGCGCTATGGAGATGAGACTCAGGAAGCATGGAAGCCTTTGCTGAACATGTTTCCCGTCCTAAGAGGCTCATCGGAATGGTTAGCGCAACTTGAATCCGAACGATTCCTTTTGTGGCTGGTGCTCACTCAACCTCTATCATTCGCCAAACAAAAATGACCATATACTTTCGTATACAGCCATTCTGTATTCTTTCAAAGAGAAAACTTTCACATTTTTATCCAAAAATTCCTCCGATCACAACGTAAGACAGGATATACATGATCACCGATGCCATGCATACGCCGACTACGATTGCTCCGAAAGCTTTTTTCCAGTCGATGCCAAGGAGGGATGCGACAAGAGCTCCGGTCCAGGCTCCGGTTCCCGGAAGCGGGATTCCTACGAAGAGTACCAACCCCCAGAATTCATATCTGCTGATCCGATCACTTTTGCTCATCGCTTTTTTCTCCAGCTTTTCTACAAGCGGACGGAAAAGGCGCGTCTTGCGTAACCATGCAAAAATCGGACGGATCAGAAGCAGGATAAACGGAATTGGGATCAGGTTCCCGACCAGACAGATCGGGATTGCACGCCAGGTCGGGATATTTAAAAACGCCGGACCTGCCGCAAGGATTCCTCCCCTGAGCTCCAGAATCGGAATCATTGAAATAATAAAGATAATCAGTTCTTTGGCAGCCTTGCCACCCAGATGAGTTACAAACCACTGTACTAAAGTTTCAGTCATACAAATCTCCTATTTTTTACTTATTAAATCGGTGCTTGACGTGTCAATACGCATAAATTGCTTATTTGTGTAAGCACAAACGCAATTTATGTTTTTAACACTTCATCATATATTCACGGAGGAAGGCAAAGAGTGCTTCCATCTCTTCTCTCGTACCGATCGTCACACGCAGATATTGCTCAATCCGCTCGCTTCCCCAGAAACGCACATAGATTCCTTTTGCTTTCATTGCTTCAAAGAGTTCTTTTGCATCGTATTCCGGATGTGATACAAAGATGAAGTTTGCGCTTGGTTTTGGAAATACAAAGCCGAGCTTTTTGAATTCTTCTTCTGCCCAGTCTCTTGTCTCCACAATTTTACGTGTTGTCTCAGCAAAATATTCTTTATCTTTTACCGCTTCTGCTCCGTATACCAGAGAAGTTTTGTTCATAGTATAAGAATTGAACGAATATTTTGCATCGTTTAAATACTTGATCAGGAGCGGACTTGCGATTGCATATCCAATACGCATTCCTGCCATCGATCTTGCCTTTGAAAATGTCTGCGTAATGATCAGGTTGTCATATTTGTCCAGAAGCGAAAGTGCTGACTCTCCTGCGAAATCAATATATGCCTCATCCACAATCACAATAACATCCTGGTTGTGTCTGATGATATCTTCCACAAATTCCAGATCTTCATAGATGGATGTCGGTGCATTTGGATTCGGGAAAATCACACCACCATTTTCCGGATAATAATCTTCTTTTATGATATGGAAGTTTTCATCTACCTTCTTGCATTCGTATGGAATCCGGTAAAGATCCGCCCATACTTTGTAGAAGGAATATGTAATATCCGGAAAGAAAACCGGTTTTTCCGAGTTAAAGAAGGTAAGGAAACACATAGAGAGAACATCGTCAGATCCCACTCCCACAAAAACCTGATCTTTTCCAACATGATAAAAGTCCGCCAGTGCACTGACCAGTGTATCAGATGTCGGATCCGGATACAGCCTTAAACTGTCCACATGACCCTCCAGCTTTTTCATTGCCGCAAGAACTCCCGGTGCAGGTGGGTACGGATTCTCATTGGTATTCAGTTTGATCACTTTTTTCTGTGGCTGTTCACCCGGAACATAAGGTTCTACTTTTCGGATATTTTTCTCAAATTCTCTCATCTTGCTTTCTCACCTTTCTGTCACATCTTTTGCTTTTGTCTTATCCTAGCTGATATTCTTTTGCAAGCTCTTTGAATTTCGGCAGTGCATTTACGATTGTCTCATAAGCTACACAATATGCAATTCTGACATATCCTGCACATCCAAAAGAACTTCCCGGTACTAGAAGCAGATTATATTTTTTTGCTTCCTGGCAAAATGTCTTTTCATCCTTGATCGGAGTCTTCATGAACAGGTAAAATGCACCCTGCGGTTTGACACATTCAAATCCACATTCTATGAGTCCCTGGTAAAGAGTCTCCCTGTTTCTGTTATAGTATGAAATATCGGTTTTCTCATGCAGACATCTTGCAACTACCTTTTGCTGCAGGGTTGGCGCATTGACAAATCCAAGAATACGGTTTGCAACATTTGCTGCTGCAATGAGTGTCTCTGAATCTTTTACATCATCCGGAATCACCAGATATCCGATTCGCTCTCCCGGCAGAGAAAGAGATTTACTATAAGAATATCCTACGATCGTATTGGCATAATACCTGGTCAGATACGGTACATCCACACCATCATAAGCAAGCTCACGGTATGGCTCATCAGAGATAAGATAAATCTCTGTTCCGTATTCGTTCTGCTTCTTCTCCATGATCTCTGCCATCTTCCTGATCGTCTCTTCGGAATAGACAACACCGGTCGGATTATTCGGTGTATTAACGATCACTGCTTTTGTCTTCGGTGTGATCTTTGCCTCAAATTCATCCAGCTTTGGCTGAAAATCTACGGTATTCGGTGAGATTTCAACCAGAACACCGTCAAAATTATTGACATAACTTCTGTACTCTCCAAAGTACGGTGCAAATGTGATCACTTCATCTCCCGGATTTAACAGTGCTTTTAAAATAACATTCAGTCCGCCTGCTGCGCCAACTGTCATCGTAATATTTTTTGCTGCAAATGCAGTACCAAATCGCTCATTCAGAGATTCAGCTACAGCCTGGCGAACATCTTCATATCCCGCATTGCTGTTAGTATATCCATGAAGCACCAGTTCATCTTCTTCATCCAAAATATCAAGAATCGCCTGCTTTACGGCTTTCGGTGCCGGTACATTTGGATTACCGAGACTGAAATCAAATACATTTTCCGGTCCGTAAATTTTTGCAAGACGATTTCCCTCTTCAAACATGGCGCGGATTGCCGAGCTGTTTGCCACCATATTTTCCATCTTCTTAGATATCATCTTTTGCACACTCCTTTTCGCTGTCTTCGTTTAATGTCACAACACCTTTTTCTACCATAAATACCGGTTTGTAGGAAAGCTTGGCCTTTCTTAATCCTTCTTCTCCAACATCATCTTCCCGGTTGGTATATTTGTATTTTCCGGCAATTTCATGCTCTACGAACTGCTGGTTGATCATGGTATACGCACCTTCAATATCCGCATAAGCTTTTTCGATATGAACCACAAAGGTATCGTCATTTACCGCTTCTCCAATCGTAAATGCAACAATCTCATCACCAACTCTGAGCAGACCTCCGATCAGGTTCAGTTCTTTGTAAAGGCGCAGTGAATTGAGTGTTACACACATCTCGGAATTCTTCTCTTCATCATCTTCACAGCCATTCAGATTCCGCCATTTCAGTGCCATCTGAAAACACTCTTCCAGATTATCCTCTGTAATCGTTTCGTAACTCCAGTTATCTCCGTGAAGTGCTTTAAATTTATTGACGTGATTCCTCTTGCCGTGCAGCTTTTTGCCGGAAAGTGTTGCAAGTTTCTCACTTTCATAGACATAATCCGCCTCATCTCTGTGATAGGTGATGTCGAATTTGCCTGGAAACCATGTTTCAAGCTTGGCGAAATTCTCTTTTGTCACCCCATACAGACAGAATGGAACGCCTTTTTCTTTCTCCCACTTCATGATATTTTCAATCGCTGCTTTTACATCTTCATCTTCACCTGCCGGAAATGCATAGCCGTAACCTGCACTGTTGTCCCGGAACAGGAGAACGTTATTATATTGTGCAAATTCTACTTCGTAAAACCTTGCCCACAGATATACATTTGCAAAAGTACGGTCGCAGCTTCTGCTTGGGTACTTTTTGAAATAAAAATCAATAAGATCCCGGTCTGTCAGTTCTGGTCTTTTAAATTTTGCTTCTGCCATAAAAAATCCTTCCATATTCCGCTTTTTTGCGGTACTGTCTGTTAGTATACCACATTTTGAGTGGATTTTTGCGGTTTTCTTGTATTTTTTTGTGTTACTTGTAAAGTTAGTGAGCCAAGACTGCAAAATAGAACGTTCCAATTCCACTCGGCAAACCATTCCGATAAGCCTCTGAAAGCGAAAATTGTGTCAGCAATGGCTTCCACAATTTTTGAGTCTTATCTTCATTGCCTCGAATGGAATTGGAACGTTCTATTTTGCAGTCTTGGCAGATCTACTTTACTGGTTATGACTGTTGCCCCAGTACGAGGTTTTTGTCAAACAGGAAACCGCAAAAACGGCTTTATTTGTTCGTTTGTTCCGGTATGATTTTCTTCGACAGACATAAAAAACGCAAAACGGCTTTGTTGATCCAGTTACTCCACTACTGTTTTCTGAAATAAAAACTATTTCAGTCTATAGATGAATACAGGAAGTGGAGGATCATTTTTACGGTTAAAATAGGAATTTACGATTACGAGCCATTTTTTGGAGTCTAATGTTTTGAGATAATTCAAAATGGCTTCTTTTTCTTCGTAGCCGGTGTCGCCGCCGCTGTAGATGCAGAGGTTTATGATGCCACCTTTTTTGAGCAGGCTAAGGGCCGACTCGATGGCGGTGAGGCTGGTGGCTGCGCGGGTTGCGATTTTGTGGTCGCCGCCGGGGAGGTAGCCGAAATTGAAGATGATGACCTTGGCTTCTTCTTTTACATAGGTCTGCATTTTTTCGTGACCGTCCTGGATCAGCTTGGCTCTTGTCGACAGGTTCGCTTTTTCGAGGCGTTCTCTGGTGTGAGCAATCGCCATCTCTTGCACATCAAAAGCATAGACATTTCCGGTCTCTCCGACTTTCTGGCACAAAAACTCCGTGTCACCGCCGTTTCCGGCGGTGGCATCAATGCAGATATCCCCTTCTTCTATATACTCTTCTAAAATGTGATGGCAATATTCTGTGATCTGAAAATTCATGTCCTAAACCTCCTGCTTATGTTCGGAAAGTGCGCATTGCCTCGATGATCTGTGCAATCAGAGCTTCCTTCTTTTATTATCATTTTCTGTCACTCCTTATCTGTCTTTTCCATAAAAATTAAGCATTTCCCGTACTTCTTTTTCGTTATCGAATGGGTTCCTGATAATCTTATACTCTTTATCTTCCCATGGGATGGTGATCTTACCATTTTTTACCGTCATCTGCTCGATGGCTGTCCGTGGCAGCTGTACGAGTTCATTGCCATCCTTGTCATAGAATGCCATACCATTGTCCCAGTAAATGATCACACGCATCATTTTCATTCCATAGCTGCGCGTAACCAGGCACACCACTGCGATCACAAGGAACCAGATACTGTAGGTCAGCCCGCCGGCAATCCCGCTTCCTATTGCGCACAGAATGCAGAAAACTGCAAATGGAAGCATCAGATATTTAACGGTCATGCCGCTGTAATACCCGGATACCAGACAATGGAAACTGCCTTTCCATTCATTTCCAAATTTCGCAGCTTCCTGCTGTGTCTTCTTCTGGATCACCTGATTCACCGCCTGCATGATGGCATTCCGAACCAGACGCTGTACAATATGTCCCATCTTTTGTACCTCCTCATCTTCTCTCATTTATGTCAATTTTAGCATATCCTGTTACTTTTTCAACCACGCAGCGTTATATATGATATAAGTTTTTCTTATATCACTATTCATAGAATGTATTTCCCATTTTCTCCCATTTCTCCTAAATTAGAAGTATCGACTTATGGAGGTACTGACCAATGAAACTCACTACAAAAAGAAAAGAACAGATTTCTTCTGTTCTCATCATCTGCCTGGGAAATATACTCAACGCTTTTTCAGCCAGAGTCTTTCTTCTTCCGGCTGACCTTGTTGCCGGTGGCACGACCGGAATCGGGCTGATCCTGCAGCGCATAACCGGGATCCCTCTTTCCTCTCTGGTGCTCGCTTTCAACATTATCATGCTGGTGCTTGCCTATATTTTCCTCGGGAAAAAATATACATTATCTGCAATTTTAAGCTCTTTTATGTATCCGATCGCACTGGAATTCTTCAATCAGATCCTTGGAGATTATGTTCTGACAGACAATCTGATCCTATGCACACTCTTTGCTGGCATCGGAATCGGAATCTCCCTTGGAATGATCATCCGTACCGGTGCTTCTACCGGTGGCGTAGACGTTCCGCCACTGATCTTAAATAAATATTTCCGTTTTCCTGTTTCAGCCGGATTGTACATCATTGACTTCTTTGTCATCCTGGGGCAGGCACTTTATCAGCCAGTTGACAAGGTACTATATGCGATTTTGTATGTGATCATTTACACCCTTGTCATGAACAAGCTGATTGTCAGCGGAACTTCAAGGATTGCTGTTCAAATCATCAGCAAACATTCAGATGAAATCCGTAATTTTGTACTTACCCAGATTGACCGCGGTGCAACCATCATTCCAGTTCAGGGTGGCTATCTGAACCAGCAGCTGAATATGGTACTCACCGTCATCTCCAACCGTGAACTCGTCCAACTTGAAAAAAATGTTCATCAGATCGATCCGGAAAGCTTTATCATCGTTTCCCAGGTACAGGAAGTCCAGGGACGCGGATTTAATCTGGACAAACACTGGAAACCAGAGTAGTCAGATACCTCTGAAATTCCCGGATTTCCGGCTCTTTTTTCTTTGATTTCAGGCAGGCAAAATAAAGACTGTCCTGCCTGGCTGGAACCAGTGGCACCGCCGTAACCCCATAGTATTCTGCAAAGGACTTTGGTCCGATCGCGATTCCGCTTCCGCTTTTCACCATCTTCATCACCGTATCGATGCTGTCTGAGCGGATGACTCTTTTCCATGTGATATTCTGTTCACCATATGTCTTTCTGAGGAGACGGTCTTCCACCGAATGCTCCAGTCCTGTGAGCATAGTATATTCCCTGCAATCCATGATTGAAGCATTTTTCTTCTGCGCGAGCGGATGATCCGGTGCCATCAGTATACACTGCTTCTCACGGATCAGTTCTTTTGCAAAACAGACACATTTCTCCATGCCGATTTCATTTTCCGGCATCCGGTCCAGTGCCATATCAAGGGAACCGTCCTTGATCGCCGCATATGCATCCAGCCCAGCCTCCGTATAAAATGTCACCTCAAGCTCCGGATGCCTTTCAAAATATCTGGCAATCTTCGGAAACAGTCTGTTGGAATAGACTCTGGCACCAAGTCCGATTTTTAATTTTTTATGTTCTGTTCCCGAAATCACTTCTTCTTTAAAACAATTCCAGTCTTTTAGCATTTCTTGCGCTTTTTGGTAAAAAACATTCCCTTTTTCGGTAAGTTCCAGTCCTTTGCTTGTCCTGTGAAATACGCGGTATCCCAGTTCCTTTTCCAGATTCCGGATCTGCTGGGACAGAGCGGGCTGCGAGACGAAAAGGTACTCTGCTGCGCGGGAAATGCTTTTGCAATTTGCGATTTCTACAATGTAAGTTAATTGTTGTATGTTCATTCAACGCCTCTGTTTTGTTTTTCGGTATATAAAAATCCCCCATACGGGACATTTCTATTTTCTTGACCTGTATGAGGGTATCCTATTACTATTTTTTAGCAGGAGTGCGTCCTGCAAGCCATCCTCTGACGGTTTCAATATTTGCTTTTATTGTCCGATCAATATGGGCGATCGGGCATGTTCTTGAAATCCATCTGCACTTCGTTGTCAATAACTGTGAGTTCTTCATCATCCATAATAATTCGAAGAACATACTCACAGGCTTTCCTGTCTTTATACACTTTTGCCTGCTTCTATTATACTGCCTCATTCATCGATGCCAGCTTTGCTGCCTGGTCTGCTGCGATCAGGCTGTCAATGACTTCATCCAGATCTCCGTTCATAATGCTGTCCAGCTTATGAAGCGTAAGCTTGATTCTGTGATCGGTCACACGTCCCTGTGGGAAGTTGTAAGTACGGATCTTCTCAGAACGGTCTCCTGTACCGATCTGGCTTCTTCTTGCCTCAGCCTCTGCAGAATGCTGCTTCTCCAGTTCCAGTTCATATAATTTGGAACGCAGAAGACGAAATGCCTTTTCCTTGTTCTGCAGCTGTGATTTTTCAGTCTGGCTGTAGATCACGATTCCTGTCGGATAATGAGTCAGTCGTACAGCAGAGTCTGTGGTATTGACACACTGGCCACCGTTACCAGATGCACGCATAACATCGATACGGATATCTTTTTCATCGATCACAACGTCAACTTCTTCTGCTTCCGGCATCACTGCTACGGTAATGGTTGAAGTATGGATACGTCCGCCGCTTTCTGTCTCTGGCACACGCTGTACACGATGTACACCACTTTCATACTTCATACGGGAATATGCTCCCTGTCCTGTGATCATAAATACAACTTCCTTGAATCCGCCGATTCCGTTTTCATTGAGGGAGATCATCTCTGTCTTCCAGCGTCTGCTGTCTGCATAATGTACATACATACGGTAGATCTCAGCCGCAAAAAGGGCAGCTTCATCTCCACCTGCACCTGCACGGATCTCCACGATAACGTTCTTGTCGTCGTTCGGGTCTTTTGGAAGAAGAAGAATCTTGAGCTCCTGTTCCAGCTCTTCGACTCTCTTCTTAGACTCACTGAGTTCTTCTTTTGCCAGCTCTTTCATCTCTTCATCGGATTCTTCCTCCAGAAGAGAAAGACTGTCTTCAATGTTCTGTTTACAATTTTTATATTCTTTATATGCCTCAACAATCGGGGTCAGATCATTCTGTTCTTTCATCAGCTTGCGGAAACGTGACTGGTCATTCACCACGTCCGGTTCCTGAAGCTCACCCATAATCTCCTCATAACGAATGAGCAGATCTTCTAATTTATCAAACATTTCTTTTCCTCCTGTTATTTGCTACGCCTATTGTACACGCCACATACCACACGGTCAAGACCTGCCAGATCCTTTTGCGTTGAAACCTGTTCAAATCCAGTCTCTTTCAGCAATTTTTCCACATCTGTACTCTGGTCATATCCAATCTCCATCACAAGCCAGCCACCGTCTGTCAGATATTCCGGAACCTTTTCTGCCAGGATCCGGTAAAAATAAAGACCGTCCTCTTTTCCGTCCAATGCCTCATACGGGTCATGAAGACGTACCTCTGCTTCCAGCTCTTCGATCACTTTTGTCGGGATATAAGGTGGATTCGATGTGATCATGTCAAATGTTCCTGTAATATTTTCAAACATATCAGTCTGGATCCACTTACCGCTCACTCCCAGCTTTTTGGCATTTTTTTCAGCCACTTTCAGAGCTTCTTCTGAAATATCTGCACCTTCTATGACAATCTGCGGATTTCTCAGTTTCAGGCTGATTGGGATACAGCCTGAACCGGTACACATATCCAGCACTTTTACCGGATTTTCCTTTTTCATAAGAAGCAGTCTTTTTTCTGCTTCCTCTACAAGAATCTCAGTATCCTGTCTTGGCACAAGTACATGTTCATTGACTGCAAATTCATATCCCATAAATTCCTGAACCCCGGTCAGATGCTGCACCGGAATCCGGGTTTTTCTGCAGCTTACCAGCTCAAAGAACCGGTCTTCTTCATTTTTCGGCATTCTTTCAAAACCATCCACATAATATCTGGTCCTTGTCATGCCGGTCACATGCTCCAGCAGGATCCAGGAATCACTTTCCGGCTCCGGAATCCCCGCCGCTTTCAATTCACCTGTGGCTTTCTGATATGCTTCCTGATAGGTCACAGCTTTTACTCCTCTTCCTTATATCCGAAATTCTCTCTCAAATACGCTTTCCAGTCAAACACCGCTTCTACAGCCGCAATCCCGACCTCGATCATCTCATCGTCCGGTTCCTTTGTCGTAAGCCCCTGCAGCCAAAGTCCCGGCTTACTTAAGATACACACGACCGGATTCTCACTGCTTCCTGCCCATTTGATCAACTCATAAGAAATACCAGCAATCACCGGAAGAAGTGCAATTCTCACAATCACTCTCATCAGCGGAGATTCTACCCTTACAAAAAATAAGAGAACGATTCCCACGATCATGACAAACAGCATGAAGCTGGTTCCACATCTTTTGTGTTCTTTAGAGCTCTTTCTAACATTTTCAACAGTCAGTGGAAGTCCATGTTCAATACAGTTGATACACTTATGCTCCGCGCCATGATAGCGATACAAACGCTTAATATCGTTCATTACCGAAATTCCGCCCACATAGGCAACAAAAATCGCAATGCGGATGATTCCCTCAATGATAATCCGAACTGTATAGGAAGAAATCCATTTCTTCAGCAGATCTGACAAAAAATACGGAAGTACCATAAAAATACCGATTGCAAGTGCAAAAGATACAACCATCGTCAGCGTCATCAAAAGCTTTTCCGTACGCTCCTGCTTCTTTTCTTCGACTTCGGTCATCTCTTTTTCTTCCTCTTCCTCATAGAAGCTTGCTGACCAGGTCAAAGTCTTCATCCCCAGCACCAGAGAATCAACAAAATTAAAGATTCCTCTGACAAAAGGTAGCTTCGTAAGTGCCGTATATTTTCCAACTACACTTTTATATGTATCTGTTGTAACTTCTATCTCTCCGTCAGGCTTTCTCACCGCAACCGCATAACGTTCTTTATTCTTCATCATCACGCCTTCGATGACAGCCTGACCACCAATATTCGAAGATTTCATATTCTGTTATGTCCTTTTTAATTCATCGTATACACAAAATAGGCTGAGATTTCACAATCCCAGCCTGTTGAATTCTCTTATTACTGAATTCCGTATTTCTTGTTAAACTTGTCAACACGACCTCTGGCCTGAGTTGCTTTCTGCTGTCCTGTGTAGAACGGATGACATTTAGAGCAGATTTCTACGTGGATTTCTTTGCTTGTAGAACCTGTTACGAATGTATTCCCACAGTTGCAAGTTACAGTTGCCTGATAGTAATCTGGATGGATTCCTTCTTTCATGATTTTCACCTCTTCTTGTTTTATTCGTTTTACGCGCTTTCACGCGGCTAATATCTTTAAACAGCTATGTTAGCATAACATAGTTTTTTTCTAAATGCAAGTAATTTTCTAAATAAACTTTGTTTTTTTGACCATTTGGACAAATTCTACGTTATTTTTCGTGCGGTCAAACATATTCAGAATGCTGTCTACCGCTTCATCTGACTTCATTCCGTTTAATGCACGGCGCATAATATCCACTGCTTCCTGCTCCTCTTTCGTAAGAAGCAGATCCTCTCTTCTTGTTCCGGATTTCGGGATATCGATTGCAGGAAAGATTCTCTTTTCAGAAAGCTTCCGGTCAAGCACCAGTTCCATATTACCGGTTCCCTTAAATTCTTCGTAGATGACATCATCCATCTTACTTCCGGTATCTACAAGTGCGGTTGCGAGGATAGTAAGGCTTCCGCCCTCACGCATATTTCTCGCTGCGCCAAAGAAACGTTTCGGCATATGAAGTGCTGCCGGATCAAGACCACCGGACAGGGTTCGTCCGCTCGGTGGAACAACCAGGTTGTATGCTCTTGCCAGACGGGTAATGCTGTCCAAAAGGATCACAACGTCCTTTTTGTGCTCAACCAGACGTTTTGCACGCTCGATCACCATCTCTGACACACGTTTATGATGCTCCGGAAGCTCATCAAAGGTTGAATAAATAACTTCCACATTATCCCCTTCAATGGCTTCTTTGATGTCGGTTACTTCTTCCGGACGTTCATCGATCAGAAGGATCAGAAGATGGATCTCCGGATTATTCTTCCTCATAGAAAGCGCCACCTGCTTCAACAGGGTTGTCTTACCTGCTTTCGGCGGTGATACGATCATGCCTCGCTGTCCCTTACCAATTGGAGAGATCAGATCCATAACACGCATTGCAGTGCTGCTCTTTCCCGCTTCCAGTCTGAGACGTTCATTTGGGAAAATCGGTGTCATATTTTCAAAGTTCATTCTGCGTCCTGCTTCTGCCGGAGACATTCCATTGATCTTGGTCAGATACAGAAGCGCACTGAATTTTTCAGACTGTGTCTTTACTCTTGTATTTCCTGTCAGGATATCCCCTGTCTTCAGGCTGAATCTGCGGATCTGCGATGGTGATACATATACATCTTCCTCGCCCGGCAGATAGTTCTGGGAACGGATAAATCCGTATCCATCCATGACTTCCAGAATTCCATTCACCGTACGTCCACTGTCGAGCTGTTCAATATCTGCGGTTCCGGCTTTTTCGGATTTTACTTCCTCCTTCGCCTCTTTTATTGAAACTTTGTCATCTTCTTCCAGCATAAGATCGATCAGATCTGCTTTTTTCATCGTTGAAATTCCGCGAAGTCCGCGCGTTTTTGCCACCTCTTTTAATGTAGAAAGAGGCAGGGACTCATATTTTTCTCTCGTCATATGTTCTATATTCCTCCTTTATTCCAATTACTTTTCTTATCCAAAAAAATATTAAACTTTTAACATTGGGAAATCTTGTCTGAACTGACTAATCTGCTTTTGATAAACCCAAGTATACAACATTTTGCACAAAATGGAAAGAAGTTTTTTGATTTGCTTTCATATCAGAAGAATGTTATCATAAAAGAGCAGCAAAACTGTAATCAAAGGAGGACGTATGAAAATGTCAGCAATTGAGCAAGCACTTGAAATGCATGAAAAATGGAATGGAAAAATTGAAACTACTGCAAAGTCACACGTAAACTCTCGTGAAGACCTCGCAATCGCATATACACCAGGCGTTGCCGAGCCATGCAAGGTCATTGCAAAGGACCCGGATGCAGCCTACAAATACACGATGAAAGCCAACACAATCGCTGTAGTATCCGACGGTAGTGCCGTTCTCGGACTTGGTAACATCGGAGCCAAAGCCGCCATGCCTGTTATGGAAGGAAAAGCAGTTCTCTTTAAAGAATTCGGCGGAGTCAACGCAGTTCCGATCTGCCTGGACACTCAGGATACAGAAGAGATTATTAAGACAGTTGTCAATATTGCACCTGCTTTTGGCGGAATCAACCTGGAAGATATCTCTGCCCCACGCTGTTTTGAGATTGAGAGCCGTTTAAAAGAACTTCTTGATATCCCTGTATTCCACGATGACCAGCACGGAACCGCCATCGTCGTTCTGGCAGGCATCATCAACGCCCTGAAAGTAACCGGCAAGAAAAAAGAAGACTGTAAAATTGTTGTAAATGGTGCCGGAAGTGCCGGAGTTGCAATCACAAAGCTTCTTCTCACCTACGGTTTCCCGAAGATCACCATGTGTGATATCAATGGAATCATCTCAGCTGATTCACCGAATCTGAACTGGATGCAGAAAGAGATGACCAAAGTAACCAATCTCGGCCATGAGACCGGTACACTTGCTGATGCACTCAAGGGTGCTGATATTTTCGTCGGTGTATCTGCCCCGAACATTGTTTCCCAGGAAATGGTTGCTTCTATGAATAAGGATGCGATCCTTTTCGCAATGGCAAACCCGGTACCGGAGATCATGCCGGATCTTGCAAAAGCTGCAGGCGCAAAAGTTGTCGGAACCGGACGTTCTGACTTTCCAAACCAGGTCAACAACGTTGTCGCTTTCCCTGGTATCTTTAAAGGTGCATTAGAGGGACGTGCACCACAGATCACCGAAGAGATGAAGCTTGCCACAGCAAAAGCAATCGCTGGACTTGTTCCGGATGAAGAGCTGAACGAGGACAATATTCTTCCGGAAGCTTTTGACCCTCGCGTATCACAGGTCGTAAGCGAAGCTGTCAAAGCTCTGATTTAATCTTATGAATACAAGAACCTATGATAGCAATCGCCCGCAGGAAATATCCTGCGGGCTTACTTACAAAAAAGGAACTCCTCAGCGCTGGGGAGAACGGCGCTACTATGCACTGGACTACTATCTGAAACAGAATTTCGGTGAAAAACTGTACAAGATTTCTTTAAACGGAGGCTGTTCCTGTCCGAACCGGGACGGAACCTGCGGCACACGCGGTTGTATCTTCTGTAGCGAAGGCGGATCCGGCGATTTTGCCGCTTCTTCTTCTCTTTCTGTTGCCGATCAGCTTGCCTATGGAAAAGGCCTTGTCCGCCCCAAATACAACGGGCACAGCTATATCGCCTATTTTCAGGCATATACCAATACCTATGCACCAGCCTGTCATCTGCGGCAGATCTTTACCGAAGCGATTTCTGATCCAGAAGTACGCATTTTATCTATCGCAACGCGTCCGGATTGCCTTTCACCTGAAATCCTTACACTGCTTGCCGAACTAAATGCCATTAAACCGGTCTGGGTAGAGCTTGGACTTCAGACGATCCACGAACGCACTGCCAACTGGATGCGCCGTGGTTATCCACTTTCCGTCTTTGAGCAGGCGGTCCATTCCCTTCACGCGATTGGGGTACAGATCATCACCCACGTAATTTTATTTCTTCCGGGAGAATCTGAAGCAGATATGCTCGCAACCATCCATTATCTGAACGCTCTTCCGATTGACGGAATCAAGCTGCAGCTTCTCCACGTTCTGAAGCATACCGATCTGGCAGATTTTTACAGACAGGAACCTTTTTATATTCCAGATATGAACTCTTATTTTCATCTGCTCGGAAAATGTATCGCTTCGCTCCGTCCGGATATTGTCATTCACCGTCTGACCGGTGACGGACCAAAATCTCTTCTTATCGCACCGCTCTGGACCGGCAATAAACGGTTAGTACTCAATCAGATGCAGCGCTATTTAAAAGAGCAGAATCTCTGGCAGGGAAAAGAATATACTACATTTTAAGGAGGCAGCCCTATGGCAGAAGCATTTACACTTTATAAACTCATCATTCTATACATGCTGGACAAAGTTGATTTTCCTCTGACCAACTCCCAGATTTCTGAATTTGTCCTGGACAAAGGATATACCGATTATTTCAAACTCCAGCAGGCTCTTTCTGAACTTGCGGACAGTGGTCTCATCCTGAAAGAATCCACTCACAACCGCACTCTTTTCCATCTGACGGAAGATGGGAAAGGGACGATTCATCTTTTCCAGGATAAAATCTCAAAGCCAATCCAGGACGATATTGACCACTTTTTACAGACAAAACAGTATGATCTGAAAAATGAAGTTTCCGTAAAAGCGGATTATATGAAAAATGCAGGAGAGGAATATTCCGTGCGCTGTCAGGTCTTTGAAAATCACGAACCCCTGATCGATCTGACCCTTTCTGTACCGACTGAAAAAGAAGCGTCGGCAATTGCACTCAACTGGCAGAAAAAAAATCAAGTCGTCTATGCGTGGCTGATGTCTCAGTTATTGTGATGGATGTGAATGATACGGTTCGCAAATTAAGGCTGTGATTGGGCAATGATACACTTGAATCTCACGACATGAAAACTCTACGTTGTTCTTTGGGCAGATCTCAGCTACGTTCTTGAAAGCTTGCAAGCCTCATGCCTGCTCCAAAAGAGCTGAATCCCGGGCGCGGACAGAAAACAAATGGATAAGGATTCCATGTTTGTGCTATGGAGATGAGACACAAAAATTGTGGAAGCCCTTGCTGACACAATTTTCGCCTTAAGTGGCTCATCGGAATGGTCAGCACAAAGGAATCTGCTCTATTTGTTTTCTGTCCACGTCCGACCACAACCTACAAAAAAAGCAGACCGTCCCATATTCCGATCTGCCTAAATAACCACCACAAAACTGATGTATTTCCTTTCTTCTATTTCCACCGTAATTTCTCCGTGGTAACGATTCACAAGCATCTTTGCATTATAAAGTCCCAGTCCATGCTTTTTTCCATCTTCTTTCGTAGAAAATCCTTTTTCAAAGAAATGACTGATCTCGCCAAGTCCTATATTTTCGACCTGATTCTTTATCGTGAAGATAAGCTTATCATTCTGGGAATCAATTTCGATCAGTACCTGATTTTTTTCTTCGGTACAGGCTTCGTATGCATTGTCGATCAGGGTTCCAACAATCTCGATCAGGTGGTGTTCGGAAATGCCGGAAACGATTTCTTTGTTCCACACGCGGATATCGGTTCGGACATATTCCGGCGCACGGACAATTTTACTGTAGATAAATCCTGCCAGGATTTTATCGCTGATCTTCAGAAGGGGGAGATACTTCCTGCTGTCATCTTCTCTGGCAATTTCCGTAATATATTCAGACTGCTTTGCTACCAGTTCTTCATAATTGTCGATGGTCAGATGCATATTCAGGATTGCATTCAGATGATTGTCAAATTCATGCTGTTTGGCACGGATTTCTTTGACCAGTTCTTCCAGCGGAATCAGATAGTTCTGATAAAGCCGCAGTTCATTTTCCTTCTGGCGTATCAGTACATAATTACTTCTCCAGTCCACAATTCCCCAGATCACAACGATCACCATCAGAACAAACATGATAAACACCCTGTAATCAAAGGTACCGCTGATCAGGAAATCCACGATCAGATAGACTGATACCATAAGTGCCATTACGCAGAAAATACGATATAGAAATTTGCGTACCCAATCAGCCATTTAACAGTCCTCCGATCACCGATTTGTAAGTCACACCGATTTCTACCGTATCCGGACAATTTTTGATCCGGATGATCCGGTTGACGGTATCGTAATATTCAACTTCATTTTTATTGACCGCATACATCCGATGGCACTGCGTAAACATCCCTTTTGGCATCTTAAGCAGCATCTGTCTGAGAGTCACATAAGGGACATCCCAGTTCTCCGTCACAAGATGCAGTCTTGTTCCTCTCGGTATCGCTTCCAGATAACGGATATCCTCGCATTTCAGCTGATAATTGATCCCGTCTTTTTTCACAACGATCACCGGTGGTTTCTCCCTGCTCTCTTTTTCCAGCACCTTCTGAACAACCTCTTCCACCTGCTCCCTGTGAAATGGCTTCATAATGTACTGGTAACAGTGCAGCTCCCGGTAAGCCTGCATTTCCATATTGCCAATGGCAGTCACCATCACGATCGGGGTAAAAGTATATTCAAACCTCTCCCGTATCTCTCTTGCGAACAAAATCCCACCGATATCCTCCCGGTCCTCACCGCTTAGATTTACATCCAAAAGGAAAAGACCATACCGGATTTCCTGATCCAGCAGGTCTTTTGCTTCTTTCAGGGAAGATGCCTTGTGGACACGGATATCATCTGAATATGTGGTAAGAATCTCTGACAATGCCTGCAGCGAAGTCAGTTCATCTTCCAGGATCAATACATCCGTCATCTATTTGTCACCTTTCCTCTCTCTTTTTTTAATCTAATCTTCCTTGATCACTTCTTTAGCGCTCTTTACAAGCCCCGCAAGTGACTGCAGTTCTGACGGAATGATGATTTTCGTTGCCTTGCCGTCTGCAGCCTTTTCAAATGCCTCCAGACTCTTGATCGTAAGCACTGCCTGGTCTGCACCCGCTTCACGGATGAAACGGATACCGTCTGCATTTGCCTGCTGTACTTTAAGGATGGCTTCCGCTTCACCTTCAGCCTCTTTGATCCTCTTTTCTTTTTCTGCTTCTGCCTGGAGGATCGCTGCCTGTTTTTCAGCTTCCGCTTTCAGGATCACAGATTCTTTTTCACCTTCTGCAACAAGGACAGTAGATTTCTTTTCACCTTCTGCACGGAGAATAGCTTCACGTCTTTCACGTTCTGCTTTCATCTGTTTCTCCATTGCATCCTGGATTGCTGCCGGTGGAATGATATTTTTCAGTTCCACACGATTGACTTTGATTCCCCATGGATCCGTTGCCACATCAAGAGATGCTCGCATCTTCGTATTGATCGTCTCTCTTGATGTCAGTGTCTGGTCAAGTTCCAGATCACCAATGATGTTACGAAGGGTGGTCGCTGTCAGATTCTCGATTGCCATGATCGGATTCGCTACTCCGTAGCAGAACATCTTCGGATCTGTAATCTGGTAGAATACAACGGTATCAATCCGCATGGTTACGTTATCCTTTGTGATAACCGGCTGCGGTGCAAAATCAACTACCTGCTCTTTTAAGTCTACTCTTCTTGCCACACGTTCAATGATCGGCAGTTTAAAATGAAGTCCTACACTCCATGTTGCCTGATATGCACCAAGACGTTCGATAACCAGTGCCTTTGCCTGTGGCACGATCTTGATGCAGGAAGTCAGAAGCAATAATGCGATCACAATAATAATTACTAAAATAATAAGTCCCATCATCTTTTAGTCCTCCTCATATTTTTGTACGATTAACTTTACTCCGGATATGTTGACGACCTTCGCCAGTGTCCCCGCTTCCAGGATCACGTCATCCTGTTCAGATCTTACCGTCCACTCCGTACCATTTACCACTGCCATACCGGTCTGCCCGATGTTATCTACCTTCTGGCTGATCCGGATCGTCTTTCCGATGATTCCTTCATAGTTCGTCTTCAGACGGCGGGTATTGATGATCCGCATTGCAAATGGTCTGGTAAATACAAGCAGTAAAATTGTCACAACAAAAAACGTAACCACCTGTCCGGCAAACGGTACATCCAGAATATTCAGGATCAGTGCCGCCAGCGCACCTCCTGCTCCCCAGATCGTTGTAAGTCCCACCGTTATGATCTCGATCACCAGAAGTACTACCAGAAGAACCAGCCATGCAATTGTGATATAGCTGTCCTGAACTGCTCCCATATTCTTCACTCCTTTCTGCTTACCGTTATGGTAGCAGAGTGTCTGTGGCAAATCAATCCCTTCTGCGTGAATGCAGTGATTTCCTGTGCGAATAGGTTACGCTTCATCCTTAATCCGCTTCATATGCGCTTTAATCGTTTGTTCGTAGCCGTTATCGCTCGCTTCATAGAATACGGCATCTTTGATCTCATCCGGCAGATACTGCTGTTTTACATAATGATTCGGATAATCATGCGCGTATTTGTAACCAATTCCATGCCCTAGCTTTGCAGAACCTTTATAATGTGCATCCTGCAAATGCACCGGAACAGTCGTTTTATATTTTTTCACATTGTCCATCGCAGCAAAGACAGCATTACATGCTGAATTACTCTTCGGCGCTGTTGCCACATAAAGAACTGCCTGTGATAAAATGATCTGTGCCTCCGGCATTCCGATCCGCTCCACTGCCTGTGCTGCACTGACTGCAACATTCAGTGCCATCGGATCCGCATTTCCCACATCTTCCGATGCACAGATCATAATCCTGCGGGCAATAAACTTAATGTCTTCTCCGGCATACAGCATCTTTGCCAGATAATATACGGCTGCATCCGGATCAGAACCGCGCATACTTTTAATAAATGCGGATATGGTATCATAATGATTATCTCCTGTCTTATCATATCGCACAACCCGCTTCTGTATACATTCGGATGCAACATCCAGCGTGATATGGATCATTCCATCCTCACTTCTTGGTGTGGTGAGGATACCCAGTTCCACCGCATTAAGCGCAGATCTGGCATCTCCACCGGCAAGGTCTGCCAGGAAATGCAGGGCATCCTCCTCGATCACCGCATGATAGCTTCCCATTCCTTTTTTTTCATCCTGCACCGCTCTCAGAATCAGGGTCTCTACTTCTTCCTGTGAAAGCGGACAAAGTTCAAATACACTGGATCTGGAAAGAAGCGCACCGTTCACCTCAAAGTAAGGATTTTCTGTCGTCGCACCGATCAGAATGATCGTGCCGTCCTCCACAAACGGGAGCAGATAATCCTGCTGTCCTTTATTAAACCGGTGAATCTCATCGATGAAAAGGATTGTCCTTTTCTGGTACATCCCTTTCAGTTCTTTCGCCTTATTCACCACTTCTTCCATATCCTTCTTCCCGGCAACCGTAGCATTGATCTGGGTAAATTCTGCACTTGTAGTATTGGCGATCACCTTTGCAAGCGTAGTCTTTCCGGTTCCCGGAGGTCCGTAAAAAATAACAGAACTCAGTTTATCCGCCTTGATTGCACGGTATAAAAGCTTGTCCTTTCCGATAATGTGCTGCTGTCCAACCACTTCATCCAGAGTCGTCGGACGCAGTCTGGAGGCAAGGGGCGATTCTTTCTCCTTTGTCGTCTCCCGCATATAATCAAATAAATCCATCAAAACCTCTCCTTTAATCCAGCAGCAATTCATCGACTGTCACAAATTCATATCCCTTCGCCTGCATGATATCGATAATGCGAAGTGCCGCCTTTACTGAAGACAGATAACAGTCATGTAATAAAATAATATCATTTTCCTCCGTTTCCGTCACTACTTTATTGACAATTTCTGTCTCGTTATCCGTATTCCAGTCAAGCGGATCCACATTCCATAGCACCGCAATCATGCCGGTATTCTCTTCCATCTCCTTCTTCCAGGCTCCATAGGGCGGTCGCATATATTCCGTCTTTTTTCCGGTAATTTCTTCAATCGCGGTATTGGTCTTTCCGAGTTCGCACTCTGTCATTTCCTGAGACATTTTTGTGAGATCTACATGACTGTAAGTATGATTTCCAATAATATGCCCTTCTTCAGCCTCTCTGCTCACAACTTTCGGATATTTTACTACATTTTCCCCGATCACAAAAAAAGTAACCTTCACATTCCGCCCGGCAAGCCCGTCAAGGAGCACTGGCGTACTGGAAGGATGTGGGCCATCATCAAATGTGAGGGCGATCTTGGGTTTTTCCTGATACTGCTCGTTTGTTCCACCTACCTCATAGGATGCTTCTACCGTTTCATCGTTCATTCTTATCAGTTTGATCTTTCCGTTATCGATCACTCCCCAGGTAAATAGAAGCCATGTAAAGCATAAAAAACTGATTGTTCCATAAAGCAGTCGGTACCACATACGGATATCCCTCTTTTCCCATTCTCTTTTTACTATATGCGGGAGATTCTTTACCTATGTACTCACATTTATGCTTTCTTGCCTCCGGTACTCTTGCATTAAAAAAATATATACCGAACACCAATCTCTTCCTGTTTTCTATACTCAGATCAAAAAAGGGGATATCAACCAGCTTCTGCTGACTCATATCCCCTGAATGATCTACATTGCTTTTTTATAAAGTTCAATGATATCCCTGATCGTAGACTGTCTCGGATTTGCTATGATATTTCCGCTCTTCATGGCATCGGCAGCCATCAGTTCAATCTTATCTTCCGTTACACCAACATCGGCAAGATGCTGCGGAATACCAAGATCACGAAGCAGATCTCTCGCTTCATCTACCAGCATTTCCGGAACAAAATCGATCACCGGGTCTTTTTCTTTGCTGATATAATTGTAGATCTTCTCATAACGTCCATGATCTGCAAGTGCATTATATTCCACAATCGTTGGAAGAAGAATCGCATTTGCCACACCGTGTGCCACATGGAAATAGGCGCTTACCGGATGGCTCATAGCATGGATATTTCCAAGTCTTGCCCATGCAAATGCGATACCTGCGAACATGCTTCCGGAGAGCATGGCTGCCGCCGCCTCTTCGTCCTGACGGTTTGCTACGAATCTGCGCAGATTTGCACCGATCAGTTCCATTGCCTTTTCTGCCATTGCATCAGAAAATGGAGATGCATCTCTTGAAGTGTAAGCCTCCCATGCATGGATCAGTGCATCTACGCCACATGCTGCGGCTACCGATGCCGGAGAAGTCATAACAAGCTCCGGATCCAGAAGTGCATAGCTTGGGATCAGCTCATAGCTGAACACAGTCAGCTTATAATTTCTTGCTTCATCGGTAATAACAGAAAATGCCGTCACTTCACTTCCTGTGCCTGCAGTTGTCGGGATCGCAATGATCGGAACGATCGGTCCCGGTACCTTGTGTGCACCTTCATAATCTCCGATCTCTCCGCCGTATTTTGCAAGAACACCAACTGCCTTTGCCACATCCATCGGACTTCCGCCACCGAAAGCTACAATACTGGTTGCTCCTGCTTTTTTGTATGTTTCTGTTGCTTTATCTACCGTTGCAACAGATGGATTTGCTTCTACATCAGTAAATACTTCCACTTCGATACCGGAAGCCTTCACGATCTCTTCGACTTTCTCGACCATTCCGATCTTCTTCAAAACCGGTCCGGAGATCAGAAGCATCTTCTTGGAACCACTTTTCTCAAGAAGCTCCGGAAGTCTTTTTAAACTGCCTTTTCCAAAAATAATATCCTGTGGTACATTGAATGTAAAATCTTTCATCATCTACTACTCCTTTTAAATAAGAATGTGCCTCGGCACATTCTCGCGCCGAGCGCGTTGCTGAGCGCCAGTGGCGCTCGTTAAGCAACGACCGAAGCAGAGCGTAGACCGCTTGCGACATTCTTCATCTTCGTGCGAGTGCGCATCTCCGGCACGCAGTGCCTTTTGTTTCATAGGAAGTTCCTTCGGAATTTCCTATGAAAAAAGACGAGACCGCACCTTAGCAGTCTCGCCCTTGAGTTTCTACTTACACAGCATATACCCTCTGTCATTTTCTTGTCAAGAGGATTTTCTGTTTTTATTTCTTCTTTTTCTTTCCATTCTTCTTTGTCGGCTTTTTCACGCTATAGCCAAATGTTCCGAGCAACTTACCCAGACTATAATACTGTCCGTGCACATATACGATCGGATCGGTCTTTTCCAATGCAAAGCGCCCTTTCTGATCCATATAGGCATCATCTACATGAACCGCTTTTACCTCGGCAAGGAAAATATGATGCGACCCCGGCGTTTCTTTTTTGACCACCTTACATTCGATGTTGACCGGACTCTCCGCAATCAGTGGCGCACTCACATATTCTGCCTTTTCCGGTGTCAGATGCAGCTCTTTGAATTTGTCCACATCTTTTCCCGAACGCACACCGCAATAATCCGTTGCATACACAAGTTTTTCCGTCGTCAGATTGATTACAAATTCTCCGGTCTCATCGATCATGTGATAAGAATACCGCTCTGGTCTCACGGAAATCGAAACCATCGGCGGGTTTGTGCAGACCGTTCCCGCCCACGCCACGGTAATGATATTCGGATTGCCTTCTTTATCTGCCACACTGACCATAACTGCAGGCAGTGGATACAGCATATTTCCCGGCTTCCAGATCTGTTTTGCCATAAGCCATCTCTCCTATAAAGTTATCTGTTTTTATTTTTGCTGCAGGTAAGTTACCAGAACAGGGATCATCTGTTTCTTTCTTGATACTACACCTTTCAGGAGAATTTTTTCCGTATCTCCCGGCAGTTCAAACGCTTCAAGAACCTGTTCCTTTGCATTTTCACCACAGCAAAGGAGTTCTGTAGACTCTTCCAGAATATTAGTCATCATCAGATACAACATATGCAGTCCCTGGGTCTTTCTCGCCTCTTCCAGATATGGGATCAGACGTCCTTTCACCTCATCCAGTTCATCCTGATTCATGGATGTGATCTGTCCGACTCCAAACATGATATCTTTTACATTGAACACCTTAAAGTCCTGGAAACAGATCTCTTCTACGGATTTGCCACGCAGATTGCTTCCCGCATTGAACATCTCTTTTGCATGTTCTTCCATATCAATCCCGGCAATCCGCGCCAGTGCCTCTGCTGCCGCCTGATCAACCATCGTACAGGTTGGTGAACGGAACAGTAACGTATCCGAAATAATTGCAGAGCACAGAAGTCCCGCCATCTGTGGCTCTACCTCTACACCACTTTCCTGATACATCTGGTAAATGATTGTAGCGGTACATCCAACCGGCTGATTCCGGAAATATACCGGTCCGATTGTCTCCAGACCGCCCAGTCTGTGATGATCAATGATCTCCTGCACCTCTGCCTCTTCAATTCCATTCACAGCCTGTGATTTTTCATTATGATCCACAAGAATCACCTGTTTTTTACGGGATGTCATAAGTCTTCGTCTGGAGAGGAAACCACAGAACTTTCCTTTATTATCCAGAATTGGAAAATCTCTGTACTTCGTCTTTGACATAACTTCTTTCACATGTTCCACATAATCATTCAAATGAAAAATCTCCAGATTATCACGGCTCATAAAATACTTGACCGGAATACTCTGGTTGATCAGCCTTGCAGCAGTAAAGGTATCATGTGGTGTCTGAATAATCACGATATCTCTCTCCTCTGCCATCTTCTTGATCGTCTTGGAAATATTGGCTCCCTGGCAGATGACCAGACAGCTTGCATCCATCTCGATCGCGCACAGCTGTGACTCATAACGGTTTCCAAGAATGACAAGATCATCCTTCTCAATAAAATTCTCCATCAGATCCGGACTGGATGCGGCAATGACAACTTTTCCATTCAGGAAATAGCCATGTTCATTCCCGGAGATCAGTGTTCCGTCCAGTGTTTTGACAATATTGCGGTACTGGGTTCTCGCTGTTGCAAGGATATTATTATCGTACACTTCCATATATGACGTAGCAATATCTCCGATAGTGATCAGCCCTTCCAGCTTCTCACCTCTTGTTACCGGCAGTGTCTTAATATTCTCATCTTTCATTCTTGCCCATGCGTCTTTAATGGACATGTGACCAGATACACCCTCAATATGACGGATATCCATATCTTTTACCTGAAGGTGTACATTGTCCAGAAGAGACGGCACACTTACCTGGAATTTATCCAGAACATACGCTGTCTCACCATTTACCTCGCCCGCTCTTTTCGCTATGTATTTTTCTCCTGTGATTTTATTTTTCAGATTTGCATATGCAATTGCCGAACAGATAGAATCTGTATCTGGATTTTTATGTCCGATCACATATACTTTCTTTGGTTTTTTCTGATCCATTTTATATTACTCCATTACTATCTCTTGTTCCTTTACTTTTCAGAATGCCATTTTTTTTACTGTTCGTCAACCCTTGTTCGGATAAAAGACCATTACACTAAATTTTAAACAATATCTCTACCAGTGCCTTCGGTCTGCCACCCGCTGCCGCTGTCTTCTTTGCATACACTTTTCCATAACCGGCTTCCATGATCTTATTCATGATCCGGCGCGCACTTCTGACCGTAATTCCCAGACACTCCGCCAACTGATGTGCATCGAAAATATAACTTTTTCTTACATCTGCAATGGCAATGATCTTCAGAATTGACGTTGTGCTGAGCCCGGTTTTTTCTGAAATTTCCTGTAACTTCGGATCGGAAGAAATGAGCTGATATTCCAGCTGGATCTCCTTTCCAAGCGGTCCGTGCTGTGTCTGACCGGCATCAATCCAGAAAATCTCCTGCTTTGCATTTTTCAGGGAAAAATCCAGTGCACGTCTTGCGTTCATTTCCGCGTCATTCATCGTGCCTCCGGTTCCGATCCCTACATTCAGGCTGATTTTCTTCTCCTCCTGCACTTTTTTTTGCAGATTCAGAAGCTTCCGCTGGTTAAATTCTTCTTGTACAGCCCCGGAATTGGAAAATACAATATATTCTCTTCTTCCTGATGCAAAAATTGCACCTTGAATCCCTTCTGTATATTTGATGATTTCTTTTTCAATATCTGCTTTTGCAAGCATACTTGAATAATAATTCTCTTCTCTGCTCTTATAATCCGTCAGCTGAAAAATCTCAACTGCTGCCTGCGCATATTCTGCTTCCTGAAGCGCACATTCATTTTTTAATTTTTCCAGTGCCACTCTCACTTTTGCCCTGGTCGGAGGCAGATAAATTGCATGGTATCCCTTTTCCTGCAGTGTCTTATACACCCACCGAAGAGAAGTCAGTGCCACATTGACCTTTCCTTCATCCAGAAGCTTCATGTGCCACTCCACATACTGTTCTTCTTCCACTCCTGCCTGAAACGGACAGGAATAAATGTTTCTTGCCAGGATGTCAAATGCATCCAGCAAATCCTCAATGACCTGTTTTTCTACAATATCAATACTAAATGCATCCAGTTCAATATTACTTTTCTGCATCTGCAGAAATGCTCCCGCAATGCTGATTACCGATTTTTCCACCGACACATGCGGCCTGGTGAAATGATAGTTTCTCCCCACAAAACTTTCGATCGCACAGCCCGTAAACAGTACCGCATCACACTCCTGTTCACATTCCTCAATCAGCCGGTCACTTCGGTTAACCTGTTCCTCTTCATAAGAAGCTACTTCTACTGAACTGTCGATTTCTTTTATACTCTTCTTAACAACCTCACAAGATGATTTTGATCCGATAACTCCAACTTTCACAAATTTGTCCCCCGTATTGCGATCTTCTATCCAGAGAACCTGCCGTTGGCAGCTTCTCTCTATATATCTGAATAATTGCTTTAAAAAAGGAACCCCTTAAACGGGATTCCTTTTTATTATAACTCAGAGCCATCAAAAACCACAAGCTTAGAATGCTCTTTTTTTAATTCCAGATAACTTTCTTTTGTCAGCGTCGGTTTGAAATTGTCAAGAATCTGTTTTGCCTTTTTTGCGTTATCATAAAGAAGATCAATGATCGTAAGCGCCATCATCTTTGCCGGAACGATATAAGCAAGTTCCGGGTCCGCAAGACGGTAATCCTTGGAGTGAAGTCCTCCGGTTATTCCCTCTGTCCAGATGTGCATACACGGCATGATCTGAGAAAGATCCCCCAGATCTGTAGAACCTGCTGTCTCATAAAGCTCTACAAATGAATCTTTTTCCGCCCCTGTATATTCGATCATATTTTCTTTATATAATGCTGAAAGCTCGCGGTTGGTATTCATCGGAAGATATCCGATCTTATCGTCAATCTCGACTTTTCCTCCGATTGCAAGTGCTCCGGCTTTTAACGCACGGTTCACTTTTTTACTGGCATCCAGCATTCCATCAATTGTGAAAGCACGTACCATGATCTGCATCTTCACAACAGCAGGAACTACATTTACCAGATCTCCGCCTTCTGTAATGATCGCACTTACACGAACCTTTTCTTTCTCCTGAAAAGTCTCACGGAGTGCATGAATGTTGTTCAGTGCCAACTCTGCCATATTTAACGCATTGATTCCTTCATGTGGTGCGAAACCTGCATGCGCAGCTTCTCCGATAAATGTTACCGTCTTTGTCACAAATCCGTTGCAGTCGGTATCAATCGTACAATGCCTGCCATTTCCAATTTCCATCATGTGACACTGCAATGCCATATCCACATCATCAAAGCCACCACGTTTTAAATATTCCTGCTTGCCGCCGTAAAAACTGATCTTATTTTCACGGATCAGACTGTCGCGATAATCATAATCTACGCATTCTTCCGCAGGGATCGCAATAAAATCAACCGCTCCACCCAGTTCCTTCATCACTCCGGATCTTAAAAGACCAATCGCACATCCATACAGATCTGCAAGCTGTGCATGATGACCGCAGGCATGAACATTTCCTTCTGGCGTACTGTCCGGATGTTCTTTGCACTGGATACAGTCCAGCTCTCCGATCACGGCAATTCTTGTATTCCCTTTTTTCGGAGTTGAAACCTTACAGCCAGTATATGCAATTTCCGTCTCCGGCTCTTCTCCAATCTCCTGAAATGCCTTTATCATTCTTTCTGTAGTCTTAAATTCTTTGTAGCCAAGTTCAGGCGTTTTATATACATCATCACCAAGCTGAATGATCAAATCTCTGTTCGCGTCAATCGCGTCCAGACATCTCTGCTTCAGTTCTTCTTTTTCCATCTATGTCGTCCATCTCCTATTCTGCACCCATCAGTCTTCTCAGTACTTTTGTTACTTTCCAGGTCTCTTCTGTATCAAGCGCTTCTTCTACTGTGTGTACATTGATCATTCCACATCCCAAAATGACGCTCTTATATCCGTGTCCCGCAAGCACATTTGCATCACTTCCGCCACCGATGATCATTTTATTTGCTGTAATTCTTTCTTCTGCCATTGCATTTACAGTATCCTGGATCAATTCACAGTCTTCTTCCAGCGACAGGACCGGGTAAGCCATCTCATGCTTCATCTCATAACAGGCTCCCATTTCCTCTACAGCTTCCTTGCAGCACTGTTCCATATGTGCAACCTCTGCAGCCAGCTTTTCCATACTGTGTGAACGGATCTCTGCGGTAAATGTAACCTCATCTGTTACGATGTTGGTTGCAGATCCACCTTCAATATGTCCGATATTAGAGGTTGTCTCATAATCAATACGTCCGATGTGCATCTTACTGATTGCCTTTGATGCCACAACAATTGCATTGATTCCTTTTTCCGGTTCAATTCCGGCATGCGCTTTCTTTCCTTTGAAAGTAATCTCAATCGCTTCCATTGCCGGTGCTTTGTATGCGAGAGTCTCTGCTCCACCGGTTGCATCTACAACAACCAATTCCTTGCATGGCAGCATAGACATATCCATGTGCTTTGTTCCCATCATACTGATCTCTTCGGAGCAGGTAAATACAAGATAAATATCTCTGTGCGGTACACCGCTTTCAATGATATCTTCTACCGCTTCCATGATTGCTGAAATTCCAGCTTTGTCATCTCCGCCAAGTGTTGTTGTCTTGTCGGTACTGATGATGTTTCCATTGATCACCGGATTTACATTTCTGCAAGGCTCAATCTGATCCATATGTGCTGCAAATCCAAGTGGACGTTCCTTCGTATTTCCTTTTACAAATGCAACGATATTTCTGCCGTTTCCACCATAAGCTTCCCCGGCATGATCTGACTGGAACGGAATGTTCCGCTCTCTCAGCCAGTTTTCTATCCAGTCCGCCATCTCTTTTTCCCCTTTTGACGGGCTGTAGATCTTGATCATCTCAATAAATCTTTCCTGTAATCTTTCTCTCGATAACATCGTTTTTCCTTTCCGGACTTAGTCCTCAAGCTCTTTCTTGTAGATAATCTTTCCTGCGAAAATAGATCCAAATACGGCTACCAGGATAACAACGTATGACGGTGTTCCAGGGAAGAAGGATAAGAATCCGTTTTTCATCAGCCAGTTCATTGCAAATGCAATAACTACTGCAACTACACCAAGCTTCGGTCTTGTGATTGCGAACTGTCCGAATACAGCTCCGTAAAGTGCCGGAAGAAGGAAGTTGAGGGCCTGCTTGAATCCTTCTGGCATCATACCGATAATTGCGTTTCCTGCAATTGCTCCGATTGTCAGAATCACAATATTTACAATGATCGATACAGCAATACCGATGGTTGATACAACAGAACCTTTGTCACTCCCCATTTCAACGCCTGCTGCTTCCTGTGCAACAGAAGAACACGGAACACGCATGTTGGATGTATTTCCTGAAAGGAATGTCAGATAAGTTCCCGGGATTCCAAGAATCGGGAAATAGGAAATCGGTTCTACAATATAAAACGCTCCACTTACACTGATCTGTGCGATTGTACCTGCAATGATTGCGGATACCGGTGGCATACATCCGTATACAACTGAGATAACAAGTGCCGGTCCAAAACATGTAATGATACCTAATAACATGGTGATTTTTCCCCATTTAACAATATCAGGTATATAGACTTTGTTGTAGTATTCTTTATTCATATCTTTATCCTCTCATTCCTATTAAAATACAGTGTTCCAGATGTAACCAATGAGCATGCCTGAGAACATGGAAATTGCAAAGGCCCATTCTCTGAGCCATCCAATATTCTTTTCTTTCGCTAACTTTGTCAGGATCATCATAAGAATGCATCCTACGATTGTTGCGATTGCCGGTGCTCCGCCAAATGCAAACTGATTCTTTTCGTTGAAGAAGTTTCCTGATGCAAGGTTTGCAAATGCACCAAGCATCGCTCCTGCTGAAATGATCGGAACCATTTTGGAATTTCCTTTTGACATCAGATGGTTTACTTTATCCATCTTATCTGTGAAAAGGAGTGTGAAAATCAGCCATCCAAGTGAACCACAGATCATGGTCCATACACCGCAGGCAAATGCAACCGGTGTCAGGTTCTCCAGTGTAGCGCCCATTGCCTGTGCGCCAAATCCGGCTGCCATTGCTTCATAGTTAACGGATCCGATGAAAGAAAGTCTCATCCATGAAACAGGTGCTCCCATTGATACGATCAGAGAGATCATTGTTACCAGGATTACAATAGATGGTCCAATTGAGGAAATGGCACTACTCTTAATTGCCATATTGATCTTTTCCTGTTCAATTCCAATCTCTTTTGCTGCTTTGAGCGACTTCCTGAAAAACAGTACGGACTGAAAAACTACGATTCCTACTGCTATTGCGGCACTCACCCACATCAGAGGGCTGTTTGCCAGTTCCAGATAATTCACGTTTCCCTTCATTTTAAATTCTCCTTTGCCTTTTAGTTTAGGACACCGTCCTTAATATGTCCTTATGTTGGTAATATACAATTTATTTTTTCTTTTGTCAACTTTTTTCATAAATTTTACTATTCAAAATATACACAAATTTTTACCACAATTTTCGTACATAATAACGATTTTTTCTCATTAAGCACAATTTAACCGTCTAACCATCTGGAATCCATACTTTTTATCTATACAAAAATGTGTTATACTAATAAACATATTGAGCATACGTTCAGAAAAATAAACTAACAGAGGTGTTAAGATGGAAAACGAAAAATTACAGGAACAGACAGAAAGCATGGCAGACTACGAAGCACATTTCGATGATGCCAATCCATGGAATGTGGTCGCACGTTATCAGGAAGAAGGAACCAATCTTCACGTAAAAGTAGAAGGAATCGTAAATGGTGGTGTCATCGCCATGGTCGAAGGACTTCGAGGATTCATCCCGGCATCCCGCCTTTCTCTTTCTTATATCGAAGATCTGGAGACTTATCTTCTAAAAGAAATTGATGTCCGCGTGATCGAAGCAAACCAGGCAGAAGGACGCCTGATCTTATCTGCACGTGAGATTTTAAGAGAACAGAAAAAAGCAGAAGATGCAAAAAAACTTGCATCTGTACAGGTTGGAAGTGTTGTAAAAGGTACCGTTGAATCGCTTCAGTCCTACGGTGCTTTTGTACGTCTCGAGAACGGTCTTTCCGGTCTGGTTCACATTTCCCAGATCAGTACCCAGAGAATCAAATCAGCAGACCAGGTACTTCACGTTGGGGACGAAGTAGATGTCAAAGTCATCGGTATCAAAGACGGTAAGATCAGCCTCAGTATCAAGGCTCTTGCCGAAGATGCTGAAAAAGAACAGGAGGAAGAGCTGGAACACGTAGAAATTCCGAAAGTAGAAGCAATCGGAACCAGCCTTGGGGATCTGTTTAAAAATATCAAGCTTTAAAAATTATAATTTAAAAAAGGGAAGCCTGCACTTTCGCAGACTTCCCTTTATCATTTCCTGATAAGTGTCACTGACACTTTATGCAAGAATGTACCCCCTGTACATTCTCTTCTATTTCTCCAGTGCTTCCAGATCCTGCATCCAGACTGCCGCACACGCATCGCTCGGCATTCTCCAGTCTCCTCTCGGTGAAAGTGCCACCGTACCGATCTTCGGTCCGTCCGGCAGGCAGGAGCGCTTAAACTGCTGCGCAAAAAATCTTCGGTAAAAGGTCTTCAGCCATTTCATGATCGTCTCGCTGTCATAAGTTCCTTCAAATGCAAGCTTTGCGAGCCGATAGATCTTTGACGGTTCAAAGCCAAATCTCAGAACATAATACAGATAAAAATCATGCAGTTCATACGGACCTACAAGGTCTTCTGTCTTCTGGGCAATCTCGCCATCCTTCGGTGGAAGAAGCTCCGGACTTACCGGTGTGTCAAGAACATCCAGAAGTACCTCTTTCAGCTCCTGATCCTCACAGGTATCCGCATAATACTGAACCAGATGGCGTACCAGTGTCTTCGGAACAGATGCATTGACTCCGTACATAGACATATGATCTCCATTATAAGTCGCCCACCCAAGAGCCAGCTCCGACATATCTCCGGTTCCGATGACCATGCCCCATTCCTGGTTAGCAATATCCATCAGCACCTGGGTACGCTCTCTTGCCTGTGAATTCTCATAGGTCACATCATGTACCTCTTCATCATGTCCGATATCACGGAAATGCACATGGACCGCATCCGCGATCGGCACCTCTTTCAAAGTGGCTCCCAGCTTCTTCGACATCAGGCAGGCATTCTGATAAGTTCTGTCTGTCGTACCAAAGCAAGGCATCGTCACTGCAATGATATCCTTGCGGTCTTTTCCTGCCATGTCAAACGCTTTCGCCGTCACAAGCAGTGCCAGCGTTGAATCCAAACCACCGGAAATTCCAACGACTGCTGTTCTCGAGAGAGTATGCACCAGACGCTTCTTCAGTCCCATTGCCTGGATCATCAGAATCTCCTCACAGCGCTTTTCCCTCTCTGCCATATTCTGTGGAACAAAAGGGGTCTGTGCAAAGCTTCTGGTAAGTGCTGTCTCTTCCACACTTATGTGGAACAGTACTTTTGGAAGATGACGTTCTTCCGTTGTCTGGAAAGTTGTATTTTTTCTCCGTTCACTTAAAAGACGGAAAATGTCAATCTCACTGACGATCATCTCGTTGGCAAACCGCTTTGCTTCTTTCAGGATCGTCCCATTCTCTGCAATAATATTGTGTCCGCCAAATACCACATCCGTTGTAGACTCTCCGTCCCCGGCATTTGCATAGACATAACCTGCAATCAGTCTTGCAGACTGTCCCTTGATCAGTTCCTCCCGGTAACTATCCTTTCCGATCGTCTCATCACTTGCTGAACAGTTGACCAGGATGATCGCGCCTTCTCTTGCCGCCTCAATGCTCGGCGGGATTGGTGACCAGACATCCTCACAGATCTCTGCCGATACGACCAGATCATCCATCTCTGCCGCCTGATACAGGATCTGCGGCCCAAACAGGATTTCCTCCCCTTCATAAGAAATCACTCTTGCTTTTTTCGGTCCCTGACGGAATTGACGCATCTCATAAAATTCCCCATAATTCGGAAGAAATGTCTTGGTTGTAAAGCCAAGGATCTTTCCGTCATTTAATGCAGCCGCAACATTATAAAGCTCTCCATCAATTGCAAGTGGAAGTCCAACAAATACAAGTGCTTCTGTATGCCTGGTCTCTTCTGCAACTTTTGCAAGTGCTCTGCGCACCTCTTTTAACAGTATATCCTGTGTAAAAAGATCGCTGCAAGTATACCCGGTCAGGCAAAGCTCCGGAAAAACAATGATCTTTGCACCAGCCTTTTCAGCTTCTTTCATACGTTTGCAGATTTCCTTACAGTTGTGCCAGACATCCGCCACACGAATATCAACTGTGACCGCTGCAACTTTGATAAATCCCTGTTTCATGTGTTTACCTCTTTATCTTTTTGCCTGTTTTAAAATCTGTTTCAGCTCTTCTACACTAAATGTATACGCCGTATTGCAGAAATGGCATTTTACTTCTACTTCTTTTCCGTCATCGATCATTTCCTGGATATCTTTCTTTCCGATGCTGATGATGGCTTTCTCGATTCTCTCATGCGAACAATTACATTTAAACTGTGTATCCATTGTATCTGTAAATTCCACATTCAGGCCATCCAGTACCTGCTCCAGCATCTGCTCCGGTGTATGTCCGTTATCCAGCATACTGGTAACAGAAGAAATCTTCTTGATATTCTCTTCCAGTTTATCCAGCACCTCATCCGATATAAACGGCATTACCTGCACAATAAATCCACCTGCACAGTGTACAGTGTTGTCCTTGTTCATCAATACTCCAAGGCCCACAGACGACGGAACCTGTTCGCTGGTTGCAAAATAATACGTCAGATCTTCTGCGATCTCACTTGTCTGCAGAATAGTCTGTCCAACATATGGTTCTTTCAGTCCCATATCTTTAATAACATTTAAAAGACCGATTCCAACAGCTCCTCCAACATCCAGCTTACCATTCTTAGGCGGCATCATTGCTTCCGGATGATCGACGTATCCTTTCACGTCACCTTTTGCATCTGCAGTCACCGTAATTCCGCCAAGTGGTCCATCACCTTTGATCTGAAGCGTCAGCACATCTGTCTCATTCTTCATCATGCCTCCCATCATTGCTCCTGCTGTCAGAAGTCTTCCAAGTGCCGCTGTTGCTACCGGACTTGTGTCATGTCTCTTTCTTGCCTCTTCCACCAGATTTCCGGTTGTTGCGGCAAATGCACGGATCTGTCCGTCTCCCGCAGTTGCTCTTACAATATAATCTTTCATATAACAATTCTCTCCTGTTCTATTTTCCCTGTTCTCTTGCGATCACATAAATGCGCTCGCTTGTGTCCATCGGCGCATTCTTTGAAAATGCATCGTATGCTGTCACAAATTCCAGCCCCGACTTCCGGATCAGTTCCTTCATCTCCTCCAGCGTATACGCTCTCTGATAATGCGTCTCCTCATATTTGCGATAAAGCCCACTGTCCTTATCTGTCTCAATAAAAAGACTTAGATCATATTCATTGATCTTCTCATCTTCGTAATAATAGTTGTCCCAGATAAAACTGCATTCCTCCCGGTTCTCTGCAATTGTGCGATCCCCAAGAATCTCTTCATACTTGTAACGTGTATTAAAATCAAAAATAAAAACACCTTTCGGATCCAGATAATTGTTGACCAGGCGGAATACTTCCTGAAGTTCTTCCGGCTCTGTAATATAATTGACTGAATCGCAGACACTGATGACAGCTCTTACCGTACCATACAGTTCGAATTCTCTCATATCCTGCAGAAGATACAGAATATCATAACCGGATTTGTCTCGTTTCTCCATTGCGATCTCCAGCATCTCTTCCGCATTGTCCGCACCAATCATATCATATCCTGCCTTTGCAAGCAATTCTGTCATGTTCCCGGTACCGCACCCCAGATCCAGTACCAGTCCATCCCTGACACCATATTCTCTCATAAGACCGGTGAGATATTCACACCATTCTTCGTAGGGAATATTATCCATGAAGGTATCATATACACGTGCAAAGCTTGTATACGCTTCCATACTCTGTTGTTCCTCTCTTTCGATTCGCCATCAATGCCCATAAGCAGCACTGACCGATGTCCACGGACCACTCCGCTGCGCATCCTGACATCCAGATTATTTTATAGTATAACACAGGATTTTCCTCTAGGAAAGTCATATTCTGATGAGAACTTTTCCCTTTTGGAATTTTCTTTACTGTTCACAGTACCTGTGACCAGTAACGCATTTTCTTTTTCAGACACAAAAAGAACCAGGGGAAATTCCCTGATTCTCTTCGCATTTTTTAGAATCCCAGTTCTTCATTCACCAGAATCACTTTTATTCTGTTTGGAACATGGCTGAATCTTGTAATCAGTGTCTGACAGCAGATACTTTTCGGAGATTTACAGTTGGAACAGACACCTGTCTTCGCACACGGAAGCCCTTCAAAACGCTGTCCGTTAATCGGAGCTGCCACATACTTTGCACGGGCATATGCATCCTCTGCACTTCTTACAATTTTGTTCATGCCAACGATCATCAGAACATTTTCCGGTCCGTAAGAAATAGCTGCCACACGGTTTGCATTTCCATCTATATTAACCAGTATCCCATCTTCCGAGATTGCATTACAGCTTGCCAGAAAATAATCGCAGTTAAATGCCTGATGCATCATCTCTGCTTTTTCCTCCGGTGTCGCACACAGATCTCTGTCCAGCACTTTATAATTTCCTTTATGAAGTGCTTCAGGAAGACCAATTGCCTTAATGCTCATAGACCCTCCCCAACTGATGCTGCTTCCTTCCGGAATCAGCTCCAGTGCAAGGGCAAGTGCCTCTTCTTTGGTCTGTACATAATGTCCCTCCATCTGACGGGACTTCAAATTCTTTATCACCTGCTCAGCGAGCAAATCATTTCGCTTTGTAACGAATTTATCCATTATTCAACCACCTGGATCCATCCTTCCGGTGCTTCGATGTGTCCCATCTGAATTCCGGTAAGTGTTTCATATAATTTCTTGATAACAGGTCCCATCTCATCCATTCCGCTTGGGAAGCAGATTTCTTTACCATGATCTACAATCTTTCCAACCGGTGAAATAACTGCTGCTGTTCCGCAAAGTCCGCATTCTGCAAAGTCTTTTACTTCATCAAGATATACTTCTCTTTCTTCTGTCTCAAGTCCAAGATAATGTTCTGCCACATAAAGAATAGAACGTCTTGTAATAGATGGAAGGATACTGTTTGACTTCGGAGTAACTACTTTACCATCTTTTGTGACGAAGATGAAGTTTGCTCCACCTGTCTCTTCTACTTTTGTTCTTGTTGCTGCATCCAGATACATATTCTCTGCATAGCCTTCTTCATGTGCTGTTACAATTGCATGTAAGCTCATTGCATAGTTAAGACCAGCTTTGATATGTCCTGTTCCATGCGGTGCTGCACGGTCAAAGTCTGAGACTTTAATTGTGATCGGCTTTGCGCCGCCCTTGAAATATGGTCCTACTGGTGTTACAAATGCACGGAACTGATATTCGTCAGCAGGTTTAACTCCGATAACCGGATTGCTTCCGAACATATATGGACGGATATAAAGGGACGCCCCTGATCCGTAAGGTGGTACATAAGCCTCATTGGCTTTTACTACCTGTACGATCGCATCTACAAAACGGTCTTCCGGAAATACCGGCATCTCAAGTCTTCTTGCGGAATCAGCAAATCTCTTTGCGTTCATATCCGGGCGGAATACAACGATGCGTCCGTCTTCTGTTGTGTATGCCTTCATACCTTCAAATACTGACTGGGAATACTGCAGAACACCTGCACACTCATTCAATACAATGTTGGCATCTTCTGTCAGGCATCCATCATCCCACTTTCCATCTTTGTAATTTGAAACATATCTCTTTTCGGTCGGGATATAACCAAATCCTATGCTTGACCAGTCAATCTGTTTCTTTTCCATTGTAATTCCTCCATTCCCTTGTTGCTTCTTACAGTAACATATATCTAAATTATAATTTTTGCTTCCCGTATTTTAAATCCTACGGATTACATATCGCTATTATATTACTTCTGTTTTTCAAATTCAAGAGTGCGCTCTGTTTTTTTTGATTTTTTTATCTTTTTGGCATTGTGATCGCTTCAATCCCCACACTTCCGCCTCTTACAACTTCAATTGAATTGAATTCAGAACGTAAAAACTGGATGATCGCTGTATTTTTATGTGCCGTGTGTACAAATTCAAGAAGCACACTGTCTTTTCCATAATCACGTACCTTTGCCTGATAGGTCTGCGCGATCTGGAAAAGCTCTGTCTTATCTTCCGGTGTACAGTTTTTTACCTTGATAAACATCAGCTCCTGCATAACAACAGATACTTCTGTAAAATCAATGACTTTGATGACTTCGACCATACGGTTCAGCTGTTTTTTGATCTGCTCATAAGTCTCTTCATCACTGTTCGTCTCAATCGTCATTCTGGAGATAGTCGGATCTTCTGTTCTACCTACCGTCAGACTCTCCAGATTATAGGATTTACCGGAAAAGAGTCCGGAAATCTTTGAAAGTACACCAACCTGATTTTCCACATATAAGGAAATCCATCTTTTTTTCATTGTATTATCCATCTTCACCTCTCCTCTCCATTAATCCATCAAAAGATCTTCCAGGGTTCCGCCCGGACGTACCATCGGATAAACCTGCACTTCCGGATCCAGCATGAATTCGATCAGAGTCGGCACCTTCAGTGCACGGTTTGCTTTTGCCTGTTCAAATGCTGCTTTCATCTCGGATTTTTCGGTTACACGGATTCCCTTTGCCCCATAGCTTTCTGCAAGTTTTACAAAGTCCGGCGTATATTTCGGTGGATGCTCTTCTCCACGTCTTGTCGCTGCGCCTGCACGAAGATCCGTCATAGAATAGCGTTTTCCATAGAAAAGTTTCTGCCACTGGCGAACCATTCCAAGATAGGTATTGTTAAATACACAGAGGATCAAAGGAAGTTCTTCCAGCACTGCTGTTGCAAATTCCTGAATATTCATCTGCATACCGCCATCACCGGAAATTGCAATCACCGTACTGTCCGGATTACCAATCTGCGCTCCGACTGCTCCCGGGAATCCATATCCCATGGTTCCAAGTCCGCCGGACATATAAAGTCTGGTCTTTTCATTCACTTCCAGATACTGGGATGTGAACATCTGATGCTGTCCTACATCTGTCACAACAATCTTGTCATCCTCTTTAAACACTTCATTGATCGTCTCCAGAATATCCTGAGCCTGCATCTGGTCTCCCTTTGGTTTCATCCTAAGCGGATGCTCCTCTTTCCAGCCTTCGATCTGTTCCACCCAGCTTTCTTTTTTCTCCATTGGTTCTACATATTCCAATAATTTTTCAATTGCTTCTTTTGCATCCGCAACGATCGGAATATCTACCTGAATGTTACGTGAGATGGAGGAAGTATCAATGTCGATATGTACGATCGTAGCCTTCGGTGCAAATGCATGCAGTTTTCCGGTGATACGATCGTTAAATCTGGTCCCGATCGAGAACAGCAGATCACATTCTTCCACTGCCATATTGGATGCATATGCACCGTGCATCCCCAAATTACCGATAAAAAGCGGATGCGTTGTCGGAATCGCACCACGTCCCATGATCGTTGTCACAACCGGGATCTGGGTACGTTCTACAAGTTCGGTAAACGCCTTATTCGCTCCTGCAATATTTACCCCACCACCGGCAAGGAACAACGGTTTCTTTGCCTTTCCAAGCATCTTGACTGCTCTCTTAAGCTGTCCGATGTGAACACCGGTACTCGGCTTATATCCGCGGATATTGACTGTCTCCGGATAATTCGGGCTTCCAAGCTCTGCCATTACATCTTTCGGGAGATCCACAAGAACCGGACCCGGACGTCCGCTGCGCGCAATATAGAATGCCTCTTTGATGATTCTTCCAAGATCTTCTCTCTTTCTTACTGTCACACCGTATTTTGTGATACTTCTTGTAATACCTACAATATCAACTTCCTGGAATGCATCATTTCCGATCAGATGTCTTGCAACCTGTCCGGTAAAACATACCAGCGGTACACTGTCATAATTTGCCGTTGCAATTCCTGTCACCAGATTGGTTGCACCCGGTCCGCTTGTTACCAGACATACCCCGACTTTTCCTGTTGATCTGGCGTAAGCGTCTGCAGCATGGACAAGTGCCTGTTCATGACGCGGAAGTACAACTTTTGTGTAATCCTGTTTGTAAATTTCATCACTGATATCAATTGTACAGGCTCCCGGATATCCAAAAAGGATATCTACCCCCTCCTCTTTTAATGCTTTTACAAGTAATTTGTTCCCTGATATTTTTTTCATAAATCTACCTCCATGAATTTTCTATACAGATGATCGCCAAATTTTTATCATAGTCATATAGAATAACAAACGCCCTAAACGGCTGACCGTTCAGGGCGAATATAAAATCCGTGTTACCACCTGTCTTCAGAGAAGCTGCTTCTCTGCTCTCACGCAAGTACAGAACCATAGAAATGTTCGATACTATTCCCCTGTAACGTAGGGCCTACGTCGAAGTCTACTTGAGAAATTCCCGTTCGGTCCGCTGCTCAAAGGCTACTTCTACAATCCCTTCATGAAGGCTTACACCGTCCGCCTTCTCTCTTTGCTTCCGAAGATTATATACTCCTCCTTGTCATAGCATTTCTTCTATTGTCTCATCGATTACATTTATTATAATGAGTGGTCTATTGATTTGTCAATGATACATTTCGCAAATTTTATTGATCTATTTTATTCTTTCATATTTTGCAAATACATACTCAAGATCGAAATATGTCTGTTCATCCGTCTCAGCTGTTTTTTGCCAATCCGGATCCTTTTCCAGATCCGGGAACCAGGTATCTGCCTCATATACATGATCTGTCCGCGTAACATACGCTATATTACAATACGGAAGCATTGCACGGTAAATACTTTCTCCGCCGATCACAAAGACTTCTCCTTTGTGCTTTTTACATTCCTGCATTGCCTCTTCCACACTGTGTACTACGATCGCATCCTTCACCTGATAATCCGGATTGTGGGAAATCACGATATTAACCCGGTTGGCAAGCGGACGCCCCTGCGGAAAGCTTTCCAGTGTCTTTCTTCCCATCACGACAATATTGCCTTCTGTCATCTGACGGAAGTATTTCATATCTGCCGGGATTCGTACAAGCAGACTGTTATTCTTTCCTATTGCCCAGTTTTTATCTGCATTTACAATAATGTTCATCGTATCTGTCTCCTTTTCTAAACCGCGATCGGAATATTTTTGATCTGCGGTCCTGTCACATAATCGTCTAATCTTACGTCATCCGGTGTAAACTGATAGAAATCTTTCACTTCCGGATTCAGCCAGAATTTCGGTGCCGGGTGCGTCTCTCTTGAAATCAGTTCCTCGATCAGCGAAATATGCCTGTCGTAAATATGTGCATCTGCGATCACATGTACAAATTCGCCCACCTGCATATCGCATACCTGCGCGAGCATATGAAGCAGCACAGCATACTGGCATACATTCCAGTTATTTGCCGCCAACACATCCTGGGAACGCTGGTTCAGGATTCCGTTCAATGTCAGCTTGTCGCTGCCCTTTTCTTTTGTCACATTGAACGTCATGCTGTATGCACACGGATAAAGATTCATCTCATGAAGATCTTGATGTACATAAATATTCGTCATGATCCGGCGGCTGTAAGGATTATTCTTCAGATCATAGAGTACACGGTCTACCTGATCCATCATTCCTTCTTTGTAGACATGCTTTACGCCCATCTGATAGCCGTATGCCTTCCCGATCGATCCATCTTCATCTGCCCAGCTGTCCCAGATGTGACTGTTCAGATCGTGGATATTATTGGATTTTTTCTGCCAGATCCACAAAAGCTCATCCGTACAGCTTTTGATCCCGGTTCTTCTGAGTGTCAGTGCCGGGAATTCTTTTCGCAGATCATACCGGTTCACCACACCAAATTTTTTTACAGTATACGCCGGAGTCCCGTCTTCCCATCTCGGACGTACCTTTTCTCCTTCTGTGCTGGTTCCATTATCAATGATGTCCCTGCACATCTCTATAAAAACTTTGTCTGCATAACTCATGCCTGATTACTCCTTTTTCCAATGCTGTGCCTTTTAATATTCTCTGATAATGCTGCTGATCTCACTTACGATCGGCATTTCTTTTAATTCCTCCAGTGCATCCTGAAGATGGTATTCCTTGACTGCGGATGTTCCGATGACAAGTTCTGCCTTTGCCGCTTTTGCCTGTTCCTGGATCACACGTTCGATACTTACCTTATGATCTCCGAATACTTTCGCGATTGCTGCCAGTACTCCCGGTTCATTACTCACCTGCATACGGATAAAGAAACGATTCTTGACGTCCGCAAATTCCTTGATCGGAAGCTCTTTGTATGCGCTCCATCCGATTCTTCCGGTACAGTTCCATACAATATTTCTTGTAACATCCATCACATCTCCGACAACTGCACTTGCGGTCGGCAGTTCTCCTGCTCCTCTTCCATAGAACATGGTATCCCCAACTGCATCTCCGTGTACAAAAACAGCATTAAAGGAATCTCTTACGGTAGCGAGCGGATGTTTCTTATCGATCATCATCGGATAAACACCTGCTTCAATTCCATTAGATGTATTTCTCGCAATACCGATCAGTTTGATCACATTTCCCATCTCTTTTGCGTAATTTACATCTGCTGCTGTGATCTTTGTGATTCCCTCCGTATAGACATCCGAAAATTTCACCTGCGAATGGAATGCTGAGGTAGCCATGATTGCCACCTTACGTCCTGCGTCCAGACCTTCCACGTCCGCCGTCGGATCCGCTTCTGCATAGCCAAGCTCTGTCGCCTTTGCGAGTGCTTCTGTGAAATCCATTCCATCTTCAAACATCTTTGTCAGGATATAGTTGGTCGTTCCGTTGACAATTCCCATGATCTCATCGATCTGGTTGCCTTCCAGGCACTGCTTAAGCGGACGGATGATCGGGATTCCTCCTGCTACCGCTGCTTCAAACAGGAAATCAGCGCTACCTTCTTTCGCAGCGTCATAGAGTTCCTTTCCATATTCTGCGATCAGATCCTTATTTGCACTTACTACATTTTTCCCTGCTTTCAGTGCTTCTGTGATCATCGTTTTCGCTGGCTCAATTCCGCCCATCACCTCGATCACGATTTGGATTTCATCATCTTCTATAATCTCTTTCCACTGATCTGTCAGCAGATTCTGATCTACACCCTGTCTTACTTTTTTCATGTTGTGTACCAGGATTTTCTTTATTTCAAGAGCGGCGCCGGTCTTCTGCTGCATCTCTTCACTGCGGCGTCCAATCAATTTATAAACACCTGTTCCGACTGTTCCAAGTCCAAGTAATCCTACTTTGATTGTCTTTGTATCTGTCATATCTTCGCGTCCTCCTAATCTATAGTAAATCCATTTTATTCTAGCACTTTTTTGTAAATATTCAAAGAACTTTCTTGACATCTTTTGGGGACGTGATAACATTATAAATGTATGATTCTATGTATTTAAGGATGTGAATGTTAAACATAATTTTTAACATTTACATCATTTAATAAGGGAGTAGATACATATTAAAAAACCAAAGAGGAGAGATAAATCATGCAGTGCCCGATTTGTAAAAAGGATCTTGAGATCAAGAACAAAAAAATAGGCGAAAATGAAGCCGGTGAAGCAATCTACAATGAATTCGCAATCTGCCGCGATTGTAAAAAGCAGTGGAATTTAGATAAACAGCGTGAAAAGAAAAAAAAGCTTGCAAAAGAAGCATTGGCTGAAAAAACAGTTGAAGCCGGTAAGGCTGCAGAAAAGCCACACAAAAAGCGCCCGGCTGCCGAAGGCGAAAAGACTTCTGCCGAACGTCCTGCCCAGCCAAAGAAAAAGAAAAAACGTCCGGTATCTCCGGAAAACGCCGAAAAGCGGACCGCTTCTTCTGCTAATCCAGAAGTACCGGCTCATCCGAAGAAAAAACGTCCGAACCCGGCTGCCGAAGGCGAAAGACCGGTAAGAAAACCTCGTCCGAAGACAGAAGGTTCTTCCGAAGAACAGCCATCCAGACCGCATCCAAAGAAACGCCCTGCTACTTCAGACCGTCCACTTCTCAAATATGCAGAAGGTCAGGAAGAAAGCCGGGAAAAAGTTCGTCCACGTCCGAAAAAGAAACGTCCGGAAGAAGCCAAACCGATACATGCAATAGACAATTCCAGCACACGTATCATTTCTAATGAAGAGGATGAACTTAAAATTACTGCACCTGATCTTTCCACTCCAGAAGGAGAAAAAGAACAGACCTATTCTAATATCCCACCAAAGCATGTCCGTGAAAAACGTGAACAGGAGATGCGTGAGAACTATCAGAATATGTTAGACGAAGAAGATGACGATGATGAGAGACATTTTCCTGTTGTGCTTGTTGTAATCCTTATCTTCCTGATCATCGCAGCTGCTGCATTTGCAGGATACTGGTTCTTCCTGAAATAAAAAAAGAATAGTTATGATGAAAGACTGGCTCGATGCCAGTCTTTTTTACGTTAGTAATGAGCCAGGGTTTCGTGTGAACACGAACCCCCGGCGAACGTACACCATCTCGCTTAGCAGCTCGATGATGTACATTCGCCAAATACAGATTTTTACACCCATGCAGATCCTTGTGCAAGCACAAATCTGCATGGGTGTAAAAATCTGTATTTGGCTCATTGTATGCACAAAAAAAGAACCACACGCAACATGTAGTTCTTAATTCAAGAGCGACAGACGGGACTCGAACCCGCGACCTCCACCTTGGCAAGGTGGCGTACTACCAACTGTACTACTATCGCATTCAGTATTTGTTGTTCATCAGAACAATAAATACTATACAATATATCTATCAATTGGTCAAGTATATTTTCAATTTTATATGTCGGACTTTTCTACCTGTCTTCGCCTATTATTCTGTTAAAATCATTTTTTGTCTGATTAACAGAAAACTTATTGAATCTCCGCAAAAAGTAGAACAGAATTTCTTCATTTTTTCGTTGACAATTCCTTCTTTGTACGGTATAGTAGATATTGTTCTGATGAACACAATTTAATAGATGCGATAGTAGTACAGTTGGTAGTACGCCACCTTGCCAAGGTGGAGGTCGCGGGTTCGAGTCCCGTCTGTCGCTCTTTGTGAGACTTATGATTTTCATAAGTCTCTTTTTTCATTCATGTAAATTTCTGATTAAACTTTTAATTAAATCAAAAGCCCCCATTTGTCAGAGTTGTGCCAGATACACGAAAAGGGATCCGCTTTCACTTTTTTTACAAAAGCCTGATCCCTTCTTTTTATTTATTCTAACCTTATAGATCTACTCTTCTATTTTGCCAGCCAGTCCATTGCAATCTTCGCATACATGGCTGCGCCAAGCGGTAATGCTTTTTCATTAAACAGAATCTTTGGATTATGCTGTCCTTTCCATTTACTCTGATCTTCCACTCCGGCTCCGACTACAAAATAACTTGCCGGTATTTTTGCTGAAATCACGGCAAAGTCTTCGGATCCCATGACATGAAATCCACAGTTAATCGTTGTTCCCGGATTCTCAAGAGACTCAACACTTTTAATATACTCTGCATTCAGTTCTTCATTGCAAGTTACACTCGGAACATTGCTGAGTTCTTCAATTTCACAAGTAGTACGATAAGCTGCTGCAACAGCCGGAACAATTTCATTGATCCTCCGGATCAGCATCGTCCTTACTTCTTCATTAAATGTCCTTAGTGCTCCCTGAAGCACGCAGCGCTCCGGAATTACATTTGCTACATTACCAGCTGTAAACTGTCCAATCGTAATTGCTGCCTCTGCTGATGGTGGACATTCCCTGGCAATCAGTGCCTGAAGAGCATGATAAACTTCTACACCAGCGTTGATCGGGTCAATGCAGCCCTCCGGTGCAGAACCGTGTCCGCCACGTCCTGTAAGGGTGATTTTAAAGCCATATACAGATGCCATGGCTTCCACACCATATCCAATCGTTCCATATGGAATTGCCGCAAATACATGCGCTGCAAAGGCAGCATCTACATGCGGATTCTCCAGGACTCCTGCTTCCACTGCTGCTTTCGCTCCGCGGAAGGTCTCCTCACCTGGCTGGAACAATAATTTGACCACGCCCGGCAGTTCTTCTTCATACGCCTTTAAAATTTTTGCCGCTCCAAGAAGGATCGTAGCGTGCAGATCATGTCCGCATCCATGCATACAGCCATTCTTTGATGCAAATTCAAGTCCCGTTTCCTCTTCTACCGGAAGCGCATCCATATCATTTCTCAGAAGAAAACATTTATCCCCTTTTCCAATCTGAGCGATAATCACTGAAACCTCAGGAAATACCTTGTATTCTACATTCCTCTCATCCAGACGTTTACTGATATATTCCACCGTCTTTGGAAACTCCAGATCCGTCTCAGGAATTTGATGAAGATCTCTTCTCCATTTTATAAGTAGATCATTCATTTCCTGCGCTTCTTCTAAAATTTTATGTGCCATATATCCCATCCTCCTTTTATTTCAACTACCGTTATTATAGAATTTCGCTATAAAAAAAATGAACATTTCTTCACTTTGACAGCCAATTCTGTTTTATGTGAAAAAATGTTCATTTTTAAAAATTGAATTATAAAATTTATTCAGCGTCCGCTGTATGCTCTTCCAGCTCCAGTCCAAGCTCTTCAAGCTGCTTCGGATCGACTCTCTCCGGTGCTTCTGTCATCAGGTCAGATGCATCTTTTACCTTCGGGAACGCGATCACGTCGCGGATGCTATCCTGTTTTGCCATCAGCATAACCAGACGGTCAAGACCGTAAGCAAGTCCTGCGTGTGGCGGCACACCGTATTTAAATGCATTCAGAAGGAATCCGAACTGCTCCTGTGCCTGTTCCGGTGTGAATCCAAGTACTTCAAACATTTTACTCTGGATCTCCTGGTTGAAGATACGGACACTTCCGCCTCCGATCTCGTTACCATTCAGAACGATGTCATATGCTTTTGCACGGACTCTTCCCGGATCACTGTCGATGTACTGAAGGTCTTCTTCCATCGGCATGGTAAACGGATGATGCATTGCTGTGAAACGGTTCTGTTCATCACTCCACTCAAGAAGCGGGAATTCTGTGATCCACAGGAATTTGTATTCATTCTTATCAAGAAGTTCCATCTGGCGTGCCAGTTCCAGTCTGAGTGCACCAAGAACATCCCATACAACTTTATTCTTATCTGCCGCAAAGAGAAGAAGGTCTCCATTCTCTCCAGCCATCGCTTTAATCAGCGCTGCTGTCTCTTCTTCCGTCATGAATTTTGAGAAAGAAGATTTGACAGTTCCGTCTTCATGGATTGCAATATAAGCAAGTCCCTTTGCTCCATAACCTTTTGCAAAATCAACCAGCTTGTCGATCTTCTTTCTGGCCATGCCACCCTGGCCTTTTGCGTTGATGCCACGGACAGTTCCGCCTGCTTCAATCGCATTCTTAAATACAACAAATTCGCTGTCTTTGACAGTCTCTGTCACATTAACCAGCTCCATGCCGAAACGGATATCCGGTTTATCAGAACCGAATCTGTCCATTGCTTCCTGCCAGGTCATTCTCTGGATCGGGAGCTGTACATCGATATCCAGTACATCTTTGAACAGATGCGCAAGCAGTCTCTCATTGATATCAATGACATCATCAACATCTACAAAAGAAAGTTCCATATCCATCTGTGTAAATTCCGGCTGACGGTCTGCACGAAGGTCTTCATCACGGAAACATTTTACGATCTGGAAATAGCGGTCATATCCGGAGCACATCAGCAGCTGTTTGAAGATCTGCGGTGACTGCGGAAGTGCATAGAAGCTTCCCGGATGAATACGGCTCGGTACCAGGTAATCTCTTGCACCTTCCGGTGTACTCTTGATCAGGAACGGTGTCTCGATCTCAAGGAATCCTTCTTTTGCCATGAACTGACGTGCGAGGGTAGCCACACGGCTTCTCATCATCAGGTTTCTCTGGATGTCCGGTCTTCTAAGATCGAGGAAACGGTATTTCAGACGTACTTCCTCTTTTGTCTTGGAATTCTCTTCGATCGGGAACGGAGGTGTCTCAGATTCAGATAAAATTCTGAGTTCTTCCGGTTTGATCTCAATCGCACCTGTTGCAAGATTTTCATTAACTGCACCGGAACGTTTTTCAACAGTTCCCACGATTGCTACAACAAACTCACTTCTAAGCTTTGCTGCCTTCTCAAGAAGCGCTTTATCTGTACTTCCCTCTTCAAAAACAACCTGGATCAGTCCGGAACGGTCACGTACATCTACAAAAACCAGTCCACCTTTATTTCTGTTCTTCTGTACCCATCCCATGATGGTTACTTTTTCACCGATGTTTGCCTCTGAAAGCTCTGCACACCGATGTGTTCTTTTCAGTCCTGTCATTGACTCTGCCATTCTAATTTATCCTCCTGCGTTTCTCTTTCCTTATAAATCCATAACGGAATCTTTGTAGCAGTCTGTGATATCTTCATATCCTTCTGCGATCAGCTGATCCTTCTGGAATTTCTTGTTCTTCTTCATATTGACCACCAGAACCTGTTTCCCGGCTGCGCGGTCAGCTTTTGCCATCTCAAGTACTTTGAGGATGCCTTCCTTGTGCATATTCTTTTCAAGAAGATATGCTTTTTTCTGGCGCTTGGAAGGAATCTCATATCCATTTTCCAGAAGCAGCATGACAATACGCTCAAATCCGATTGAGAATCCACATGCCGGTGTGTCCTGCCCTGTGAATTTACCGATCATCTTATCGTAACGTCCGCCACCTGCAACAGAGCCGCCAAATTCATCCATCGTTACTTCAAAAATGGTTCCTGTATAGTAAGATTGTCCACGTACCAGCGTCGGATCAAATTTTACTTTGAAATCTGCCTCTTTTGCACTTTCTACGCTGGAAATGATCATTTCCATGCTGTCAGCTGTCTTCTCATCAAGGAATCCTGCCAGCTTTTCTTTGCAGAAACGGATTCCATCAACATCCGGGTTAATCTCATCAAAGAGTCCGAGATAAGTATCTACATTTTCTTTTGTATAACCCATCTCAACCAGTTCTTCGCCTACGCCTTCTTTGCCGATCTTATCCATCTTATCAAGGATGATAAATACTTCATCGAAATCTTCTTCCTTAAATCCACTGAATGCAGCCATCGCCTTTAAGATATTACGGTCATTGATACATACCGTAAAATTGTGGAAATCCATCTTTCCAAGCATGGTCGTAGTTGCAAGGATCAGTTCGATCTCTGCAAGATTACCCGGATCACCTAAAATATCGATATCGCACTGCATGAACTGACGGAAACGTCCTCTTTGTGGACGGTCTGCTCTCCATACATTGCCAATCTGAAGCGCCTTAAACGGTGACGGCAGTTCATTTGCATGATTTGCATAGTATCTTGCAAGCGGAACTGTCAGGTCATAACGAAGTCCTCCGTCTACCAGATCGATCTCTTCTTTTGCCTCAGCAATTTTCAGTTTTTCCCCTCTCTTCAGAATCTTGAAGATCAGTTTTTCATTGTCGCCACCCTGTTTGCTGCACAGGTTCTCAATGTGTTCCACACACGGTGTCTCTATGGAAGTAAATCCAAATGTCTTATAGGTATCCTTGATCATCTGGATCACATAATCTCTGATTTCCATTTCTTTCGGGAGCATGTCTTTCATGCCGGTAACCGGTTTTTTCTTTAATGCCATAACCATTCTCCTTTTCGCTCTATCATCTCATCGATACGGGAAATATATTCTCCCACATCTCTGACATTTTCTATTCTTATCAGATTCGTCATCCGCCCGTTTTTACTTCCGGGCGCCGGAATCTCATACGGAAGCACCACCTTAGTCGATGCGCCTGCACCGGCAGCAACGATGGACTGCTTTTCCTCCATAATCAGTATATTGTAAATTCCCGCTTTGTCAACCTTTGCGTAACCTACATTTTCAAAATTTCCTGCAATATTTTTCTGTCTGTAGAGATAATACGGATAAAGTCCCATTTCACCGGCCGCCTTACGTGCCATATCGATCATCTCTTCCAGCTCTCTTGCCATCTGTTTGTAATTTTGTTTTTCTGCGCTTGCAGCCCGTTCGCGTGTCAGTCTCGAACCATGTTTCATTGCAAGTGCATGGACCGTCAAACTATCCGGTGCAAGCTCTTTGATCTGACGAAGAGTATCTTCCATCTCCTCCGGATGTTCTCCCGGAAGACCTGCGATCAGATCCATATTGATATTGTCGAATCCCAGTTCTCTTGCCAGATGGAAAATGCGGACTACATCTTCCACTGTGTGACGTCTTCCGATCACATCCAGTGTCTTCTGCTGCATGGTCTGTGGATTGATGGAAATTCTGCCAACTCCATGCTTTCGGATCACTCGCAGCTTGTCCTCAGTAATACTGTCCGGTCTTCCGGCTTCGATCGTATATTCTTTCAGATGTTCAAAGGAAAAATGTTCTTCCAGGAAACTCAAAACCCGATCCATCTGCTGTGCACTCAGGGTTGTCGGCGTACCGCCTCCCATATAAATCGCATTAAGATGCTTTTCTTTTGAAACCTCTGCAATGAATGCAAGCTCTTTTAAAAGTGCATCTACATATTCATCCATCCGGTCCTGCCATTTTGCAACCGGATAAGAAGTAAAGGAGCAGTAACTGCAGGTTGTCGGGCAGAACGGAATTCCGATATAAAGACTGTATCCATTTTCATAATCCAGCTTGTCAAGCTGGGCTTTTTCCCGCTTTGCAATCTCGATACCTAGCATTGCTTTTTTCTCGCTTACCACATAGGTATCATGCATATACCGGATGATTTCTTCCTCAGAAGAACCTTCTTCCAGTCTTTCCATGATCATCTTTGTGGGGCGGACACCTGTCATATTCCCCCATGCATGTTCTTCTCCGGTCTTTTTGACCAGGGTCTGATATAATTTTTTATTGATATAACGCTTTTGTTCTCTTTTTTCGCTGATGTCTGCGATTTCAGCCTCCCTGCAATGAAAAAAGGTCCACCGGACCTTTTTATCACATGCCTGCTCTTCCAGATCTGGTTCCTCTTCTGCGGTCATTTCGATCAGAAGTTCCTGTTCTGGATCTACCTTCTGGCTGATCTCGGCATCAGGAAGAAATGACTTTACGATATGATACATGTCGTAGGTGAAACGTTCATTCTTACAGCTGATCCGAATCATTTCTCTGCTCCTCTATACATACGGGTTGTTCACTTTTTCGTTGCCAATCGTTGTTGCGCCCATATGTCCCGGGAATACCTTTGTTTCATCCGGAAGCAGGAACAACTTTTCCTTGATCGAACGAATCAGTGCAGAAGTGCTGCTGGTTGCAAAATCACTTCTTCCGACTGAACAACAGAACAATGTATCTCCACTGAAAAGTACTCCCTCTTTTTCTACATAGTAGGATACGCCGCCCTGGGTATGTCCCGGTGTATGGATCACCCGGAAATCTTCTCCGATCAGATGAAGCACATCTCCATCATGGATCACGTCTCCACCCGGGTAGCTATAGCCATTTGTATATACCGTTGACTCATTCATAGACGGTGTGTGAAGAAGCTCCAGATCAGATTCTTCTACGTAAACCGGCATTTCTCCATACCGGTCGATCACTTTATCGATTCCCATGATATGATCAAAATGCGCATGAGTCAGAAGAATTGCCTTAATTACAAGCTCTTCCTCTTCGATATAACCGATCATCGCTTTTGACAGGTTTGCCGGATCAACGATCACGGTCTCTTTTGTTTCTTCATTAGTAACAATGTAACAATTGGTACTGATAATTCCTGTTACAAATTTTTCGATTTTCATTTCTTTTTACCCCACTGCTCGTTCTATATCCAGCACGCCGACGATCTGCCGGAGCTTTCCAATCACTTTTCCAAGCTCCTCTCTTCCCCGGACAATAAATCCGGCTTCGATTGTTGCTGTTCCCTGTTTGCTGGTTCTTACATTCATAGACTTCACATCAATATTCATCTCCGTGAACACCTTAGACATATCCATCAGAAGTCCCTGCCTGTCATTTGCATACATCTTGATCTCAGCCAGATAGCTTCCGGTATCTGTACCTTCCTCCGGTTTTTCCCATTCTGCCGGAATCAGACGCGCTCTTTCCGCTTCTGACAGATGAATGATATTGACACAGTCCGTCCGGTGGATCGACATTCCGCGTCCGCGGGTGATAAAGCCAACGATCTCATCTCCCGGCACCGGATTGCAGCATCTGGAAAAACGCACTGCCATATCGTCGATTCCCTTGACCACGATACCACTCTTGGATCTGGTGATATGCACCTTGTTCTTTGCCGCTTCCGCAACCTTTTCCAGAACACTTTCGTCGGTCAGTTCTTTTCGGTGATCCTTACTGTATTCTTCTGCAAGACGGTTGACGATCTGCCCTTCCTTCAATCCGCCATGTCCAAGTGCTGCAAGGATCGAATCCCAGTCCTTAAAACCGTACTTTTCCTGCACGATCTGCATATATTTCAGTTTCATCAGATCCGAGAGTACAAATCCTTTTGCCTTACAGTACGTGGCGAGCATTTCCTTACCACGTACAATATTTTCTTCTTTGAATTCTTTCTTAAACCACTGGTTGATCTTGTTCTTCGCCTGGGTACTCTTGACGATACTCAGCCAGTCACGGCTCGGTCCTTTGGAGTTCTGCGAAGTCAGGATCTCGATTCGGTCCCCGTTCTGGATCTTGTAATCGATATTGACCAGCTTGCCATTGACTCTGGCACCTACCATCTTGTTGCCAACCGCAGTATGGATCGCATAAGCAAAGTCAACCGGCGTAGAACCGTTCGGCAGGTTCTTGACATCTCCGTTCGGTGTAAAGCAGTATACATCCTCTGCAAATAGATCCAGGTCTCCTTTCAGAAGATTCAGAAATTCCCGGTTATCTGACATGTCTCGCTGCCATTCCAGGATCTGACGAAGCCAGCTCAGTTTCTCTTCTTCCTTCGCTTCAACGCTCTTCTTTCCATCTTCAGACTCTTTATATTTCCAGTGTGCCGCAATACCGTATTCAGCAGTTTTATGCATCTCTTTTGTACGGATCTGGATCTCAAACGGCTGACCGATCGAACTCATCAGAGTCGTATGCAGAGACTGGTACATATTTGCCTTCGGCATTGCGATATAATCTTTAAAACGTCCCGGTACCGGTGTATACATCTCATGGATAACTCCAAGCGCCGCATAACAGTCTTTTACAGAATCTACGATAATACGTACTGCAAACAGATCATAGATCTGATCCACCGTCTTATCCTGGTTCACCATCTTCTTATAAATGCTGAAGAAATGCTTCACACGTCCGTTCACTTCTGCATCAATGTTCGCATTCTTCATATGCGTGGAAACCTCATCCACGATCTGCTGGACAAATTCTTCCCTTTCCGTTTTTCTTGCATTGATCTGCTTTACCAGATCGTTAAAAACCTCCGGCTGGGAATACTTGAGTGCCAGGTCATCAAGCTCTGTCTTGATCTTGGAAATACCAAGCCGTTGTGCGATCGGAGCATAGATATCCATGGTTTCTTTTGCTTTTTCCAACTGCTTCTCCGGTCGCATATACTGCAGGGTACGCATATTGTGCAGACGGTCGGCAAGCTTGATGATGATAACACGGATATCTTTTGCCATCGCAAGGAACATCTTACGAAGATTCTCAGCCTGGACCTCCAGCTTATCCGCTGAATAGGAAAGCTGTCCCAGCTTTGTGACACCGTCTACCAGAAGAGCCACCTCATCTCCGAATTCCTGACGGATTTCTTCGTCCGTCATCACCGTGTCTTCTACCACATCATGAAGGATACCGGCAACGATCGTCTCTTTGTCCATCTCCAGTTGTGCCAGAATGATTCCTACCCACAGAGGATGGATAATATACTCTTCTCCGGATTTCCGTGTCTGCCCTTTATGCGCATCTCTTGCAATATGATATGCTTTTTCGATCATAGAGACGTCCGCCGAAGGATGGTACTTTCTGACTCGCTCGATCAGACTTTTATAGAGCAGTTCCGGATTCTGATAATCTTCCACATCCTTTACCGCATGACCATCTACGATCTCCAGTTTTTTATGTGTTGGTTCGATCAGCATCTCCTGCTGGATTCCGATATCGTCTGCCATAGCCTTCCCTTCTTTCTCATTAGTTTCCCGGATACTGGATTACGGAATCTACTTTGTATCCTTTCAGTTTTTCCCGTCCTTTTAATCCCATCAGTTCGATCAGGCAGAGAACTTCTACAACCTCACCGCCAAGTCCTTCGATCAGTTTGATCATTGCTTCTGCCGTACCGCCTGTTGCCATCAGGTCATCTACGATCACAACCTTGTCTCCCGGTTTGATCGAACGCTTGTGGATCTCGATCTCTGCACTTCCATATTCCAGATCATACTTGATCGATGCTGTCTCGCAAGGAAGCTTTCCTTTTTTACGGATCGGCACAAATGCTTTTTGCAGATTATATGCAATCGGCATTCCAAAAATAAATCCTCTGGACTCCGGTCCGATCACGATGTTGAAATCCATGCCTTCAAGCTTATCCTGCAGTTCCCGAATAGAAAGCTGAAGCCCTTCCGGATCTTCAAGAATGCTGGTTACATCTCTGAAAATAATTCCTTTTTCCGGATAATCCGGAATGCTGACAACATATTCTTCAAGTTTTTTCATCTTTCTTCTCCACCTTACCTACAAATATATGCAATATCTATTAGTATAGCATAAAATTGCTGTTTTTCAAATTATTTATAATTTTGGATCACAATCTGTGGCGTACGGACTCCCTGATACTCATTGATATCAGGATAATAGGTAAATGCCATAACAATTCCATGCCCATGTCCGCGCAGCAGACACTCACAGGCAATATCTCCAAATTTTTCACGCACATATTCCACAAAGGTATTCACATCTCCAAAATACATGGCATCCATCCTTGTACCGTGAAGATCCTTCACCTGCAACTTCAGCACATTTTTATTCTTGCCAAGGATTCTCGCACTTTCCACCTGTACCTGTCTTTCTGCAAAGACCGGACGTGCATTTCCTTTGCCAAATGGTTCCAGAACCGCAAGCTCTTCGACAAATTTTTCATTGACACATTCAAACGGGAGCTGCATATCTATGGCAATCTTTTCATTCAGATCCTCTGGTGTGATCCCGGATTTTTCGTTAATCTCCTTACGGAACTGTTCCAGATTCTCCTCCGGCATGGAGAGACCTGCCGCCATCTTATGCCCGCCAAATTTTGACAACAGATGCTTTACCCGGTTCAGTCCTTCATACATGTGCCAGGTCTCGATCGATCTTCCTGAGCCCTTTAAACCTTCCGCGCCCTTCGTCAGCACAAAGACCGGACGGTAATATTTTTCCCGGATCCTTCCTGCCACGATCCCGGCAAGGCTTTCATGACATTCCGGCAGGTAGACCACCAGCACGTCTGCATCCTTAAGTTCACTGTTCTCCACCTGGATAAACGCCTCTTCTACCGCCTGCGCCGTCATATCCTTCCGGCTGTCATTGAGTGCTTTCAGATCACCTGCCAGCAGATCCGCCTCCGCCACTTTCTTTGCCTCCAGAAGCTCCAGGGCACGCTTTGCTGTATCCAGTCTTCCACTGGCATTCATACACGGACCGATCACAAATCCAATGTGATACGGAGACAGCTTATCTACATTCACACCAGTACATCCCATCAGCGCCTTCAGTCCCAGATTCTCCGTCCGTTTCAGCATATCCAGTCCCTGTTTAACGAAAATACGGTTTTCGTCCACCAGATCCATAACATCACCGATCGTTGCGATTGCCACATTTTCCATCAGATAATCTGCATCTTCCGCATCTTTTCCCATGGCTTCCATCAGAGCCTCCACCAGCTTGTAAGCAACCGCAGCCCCGCACAGCCCTTTGAACGGATAAGTACAGTCCTCCTGCTTCGGATCCACAACCGCATCTGCCTCCGGCAGAATATATCTTCGTCCCGCACCAATTTCCGTATACGGGACCTCATGATGATCCGTCACCACAATCGTCATTCCCATACTTTTTGCATAGGCGATCTCCTCTGCCGCCGCAATCCCGTTATCACAGGTAACGATCGTATCCACGTCGGCCTCCAGCGCCCGGTCGATCAGGTTCCGGTTCAGACCATACCCGTCCTTCATACGATCCGGAATGTCACTGTCCACATCAGCTCCGAGCATCCGGAATCCCTCCAGAAGAATATAGGTCGACTGGATTCCATCAATATCATAGTCTCCGATGATCCTGATTTTTGCATTTTCTTTTATCTTTTCTCCAAGAACCGCTACTGCCTTGTCCATATCCTTCATCAGCATTCCATCGTACAGATCGGCGATCGTACCGTTTAAATATTTCTCGATCGCATCATCCCCGATCACATCCCGGTTTCTTATCAGGGAAGCCACTCGCGGACTGATATGGAATTTCTCACTGATATGCTGAAAATCCGCTCCTTTTCTCAGAAGTACCCAGTTCTCCATTTTCTCTTTTCCTTTCTTTGATAGTCAGATAATACAAAGATGCCGGAGGATTCTCCTCCGACACCTCATTTTCTGTCAGTTATTTCTTTTTCGCTGCTTTTTTGCCGCCGATTTTTGTTTTCATTACATACCATAATGCACCGGTGATACATACAGATGAATATCCGCCACCTGCAATACCAACCATAAGAGGTGCTGCAAATTCTTTAATAGAGCTTACACCCATGATATAAAGAACCGCTACCATGACAAATGTAGTAAATGTTGTGTAAATACTTCTTGTCAGTGTATAAGTGATACTTCTGTTTACAAGCGCTTTCAGATCATCGTTTCTCTTCATGACCCGAAGCTCTTCACGGATACGGTCGAAAATAACGATCGTCGCATTGATAGAATATCCAAGGATTGTCAGCATACATGCGATAAATGTATTACCGACAGATGTTCTTGCAAGTGCATAGAATGTAAGCACAAATAACAAATCGTGTAAAAGAGCAAGAACCGCACTTGATGCGAAACGTACATCTTTGAACCGGAACCAGATATAGATCAGCATACAGATCGCTGAAATGATAACTGCAATGATCGCATCCTGTCTCATCTCGGAGCTTACCGTAGAACTGATATTTTCTGCTGTAATTGTCGATGTGTCTACACCAAATTTATCAGCAAGCGCATTGTTAAGTGCTTCTCTTTCGTCAAGATTCAGCGTCTGTGTCTTGATGATGATCTGATTGCTGTCTTTTACTTTCTGTGCCTGTACATTGTGATCTCCAGTCACATCTTCTACAACCGGAACGATCTTTGAATCAATCTCTTTGATCGAGTAATCCTTATCAAATGTTACGGTTGTAGCCGTACCGCCCTTGAATTCCAGGCTGTAGTTCAGCGCACCTTCACCTTTTCCCGACTGGACTCCCATTGTTACAAAACCTGCTGCGATCACAGCAATTGATATTGCAAAGAAAATGGCTTTCTTTCCGAGGAAGTCGATAACTTTTCTTTCTTTTTTGAATTTCTTCGCATAAAATTTCACATCACGAAGACCAATCGCATACAGAGAGAAAATGATGATCCTGGTAATAACAAGTGCCGTAAACATTGACACAACAATACCAAGTGCCAGTGTCTGTGCAAATCCTTTTACAGAACCTGAACCCTTGAACCAGAGAATAGCTGCAGCGATCAGAGTTGTTACGTTACCGTCAACGATCGCAGACATTGCTTTGTGGAAACCATTCTTCAGGGAAGTCTTAACACTGATACCTGTTGTCACTTCTTCACGCACACGGGCGAAAATGATAACGTTGGCATCCACCGCCATACCGATTCCAAGAATAATACCTGCAATACCCGGAAGGGTAAGCGTGATATTGAATGCATTTAAAAGCACCAGGATCAGTCCTGTATAGATCAGAAGTGCAAGACCTGCTGCAAGTCCCGGAAGCAGATATACGAAGCACATAAATACGAAGATGATGGCAAGTCCGATGGCACCAGCCATTAAGCTTGTGCTGATTGCTTCTTCTCCGAGCTGTGCAGCTACTACATTAGAGCGAAGTTCTTCCAGTTCCAGAGAAAGTCCACCGATTCGGATGGTAGCTGCAAGATTGTCTGCTTCTTCATAGCTTGACATCCCTGTGATAACGGCTTCTCCGCCTTCGATCGCCTGATTAACTCTTGGTGAACTGATTGTCTGTCCATCATAAATAATGGAAATCTGTTTTCCTACATTTGCTGCTGTTGCTTCTGCAAATTTGGTTGTTCCTTCTTTGGTAAGCTGCAGAGCTACAACATATTCTTTATTCTTAGTCGTAGAGTTTTCCTGCGTCTGGGCCTCTGCATTTTTAACATCTGTTCCTTCAAGAACGGTGTTGCCATCTGCATCCTGAAATACCAGTGATCCTGGTTTGCCAAGTTCTTCCAGAACTTTATTGGCATCGGATACACCTGGGATCTCGATGTTGATCCGGTCGTCCCCTTCCTGATATACACTTGCTTCTGTACTGTACTGCTCTACACGCTTCTGTAACTTGTAGATCGTATCCTTCATATCTTCTGCGGAAGGATTCTTGTCTTTTGCCTGATAAGTGATGCTGACACCACCGGCAAGGTCAAGACCAAGATTGATATTTCTTGCAGAACCTGTGTGGGAGGAACCAAATCCCTGCCAGCAGGTAAATCCAAGAAGTCCTAAAAGTGCAGCAATCAGAACAAGGCTTACTATTCCTTTACTCTTCTTCATGTCCAAGTCCCTTTCTTAGTTTTCGTCTGCCATTGCAGCCTTTATCATAATCGCGCATTCTACGCGCTTACGTTCCATCTCACAGCCCAGATCATAAGAATCATTTAATCCGTCTGCATACTTGTATGCGTTTGCCATACACCCGCCACTGCAGTAGAATCTTGCAAAACATTTCTTGCATTTTTCTTTGGTATATACATTGCAGCAACGGAACTCATCTGCGATCTCCGGTCTTGTAATTCCTTCGTTTACATTTCCCATCAGGAAATTTTCATCACCTACAAACTGATGACACGGATAGAAATCTCCCCATGGAGTAACAGCAAGGTATTCTGTTCCCGAACCACATCCGGACAGACGTTTGTACAGACAAGGTCCTCCTTCCAGGTCGATCATAAAGTGGAAGAAATTGAATCCTTCTCCCTTTTTGTCTTTCTCAATGATATATCTTGCAAGCTTGTCATACTCATCAAAGATCTGCGGAAGATCTTCTTCACGGATTGCATACGGATCAGATTCATCCCCGACAACCGGTTCGATCGACATCTGCTTGAAGCCAAGCTCTGCAAAATGCTTTACATCCTCTGAAAAATCCAGATTGTTTCTGGTAAATGTTCCGCGGATATAGTAGCGCTCCTGATTACGTGAATCAGCAAGCTTCTGGAACTTCGGTACGATCAGATCATAGCTTCCCTTTCCATTTCTGAACGGACGCATTCTGTCATTGACTTCTTTACGTCCGTCAAGACTGATGACTACATTGTCCATTTCTTTATTGATAAACTCCTGGATATCATCATTCAGAAGTACACCATTCGTAGTTACAGTAAAACGGAAGTGCTTGTCATGAAGCTTTTCCTGCTCTCTTCCGTATGCCACCAGGTCTTTGACAACCTGCCAGTTCATCAGCGGCTCCCCGCCAAAGAAATCAACTTCCAGATTTCTTCTTGTTCCGGAATTGGCAATCAGGAAATCCAGGGCTTTCTTACCAACTTCATAAGTCATAAGTGCTCTTCTTCCGTGATACTCTCCTTCTTCTGCAAAACAGTATTTGCAGGCAAGATTGCAGTCGTGTGCGATATGCAGGCAGAGTGCCTTCACAACCGTCTTACGCTTGATAACCTCCCCGATAAAAGGTTCATATGTATCAACAACAAAAAGCTGTCCGTTTGCAGTCAGCTCTGTCACATCATCCAATATATCTCTAAGTTCTTCTTCGGAATATTTCCCTTCCAGCTCATCTTTCAGCTGGTCCCATGTACTTTCTTCTTTCAGCGTCTGCACTGTCTGATTCTCGTTCATACGGTTCAGACATGCAATAACTTCGTACCCCGGCTCGTCCACTACATGAACGCATCCGCTGTTGACATCAAGTACAATATTATATCCATTGTTCTGGTACTGATGAATCACAACCGGTACCCCTTTCTATCCTTATTTTTCAAATTTTTCCTCATACGTCAAATGACAGCGGCTTTAAAGCCGCTGCCTGCTTGTCATACTTATTCACTACACTTACAAATATCTCTTATTTGCTGTGTTCGCAAGTCTGATTTCCTACTGTACAAGAAGTCTTGCATGCTGACTGACAGGATGTCTGGCATTCTCCGCATCCGCCCTTCTTTACTGTATTGTTCAGAGTCTGTGTATTCAATGTTTTAATGTGTTTCATTGTAATATCCTCCTTCTTTGCTCATTATGTGATACAGTATAGCACATTTTCCAGCTTACCGTCAACGCAAAAATCCAATCTAAAACAAATGACAGGAGGTATTTTCCCTAGAATTTGCTGCCTCCGCCACCGTGGGTTCTTCCTGATGAAGAAGTATGTGTACTGCTGCCGCCGGAAGAGCTCTTCTTTTCTTTCGCCGTTTTCGAAGTCGTTTCATAAAGGAACATATCTCTGCTTTCTGTAATATCCAGACTATCGTCTTTTACATAGCTGCCTGCCGCTGACTGGAAACGCACTGTTTTAAGCTGTGCCTTCATCCTGCCGACAATGATAAGTGACAGAGCAACTCCTACCCCAAGGGAGATCAAAATCCAGATTGGGGATAATGGCTCCTTTGGAAGACTTTTCCTGTCATACGGCTTTCCGTTTCTTGCCTGTGTAATGAATTCGTCACACAGCTCTGAAAAAGTCTGAAATGCTGAAAAATAATTTCCATCCTTCAGATCACTCGTCATTTCTTTTGAAATGTATTTGATCCCTGCATCGGTAAAAGCTGTGATTCCGTAACCACAGGTTGAAATATAACAGTCATTCTCTTCTCCCAGACTAATGAGAAGAAGGATTCCATCCTTATCCTGTCCATATCCGAAGTTTCCGTAATCATAAATATCATCGGCGTATTCTTGCACCGTTTTTTCATCCAGCGTATTTGTTGTCACAACGACAACATCCATTTTCTGTCGGATACTCAGTTCATCAAGTATGTCATTTAATTTTGCTTCCTCACTATCCGTCATAAGTCCCGCCATGTCCTGCACACGACAATAATCATTTGCAAATCCTTCTGCATCTTCGGCTGAAACCGAAAACGTCATCCCCAGGCAAAGGGCCAGAACAAGCAGAAGTGATATTATTTTCTTTTTCATTCCGTCACCCCCTAAAACAGTCCGAGAAAGTGCAGAAGTGTTGCTGCACCGTAGGTTACTGCCGTGAACGTGGTCGCCAGCATCAGTGTCCAACGAGTTGCTGCCGCCTTATCTACCGGCAGGTCGCCGACGAATTTTCCGGTCTGTCCGTTCATTGCAAATGTATATTTGTTACCATTCCATGTGGTATTTAAAAGCCACACCGGATATAAAGCATACTTGGCTTTTCCGCCATGGAACTGTACACTGGTATTTTCAGCTACTACAGTATCGTAACCAATGACTGTTTCGGCAAATGCCTGCTCCGTAGATTTTTTCACACGCTCATTCGCCCGGTCAATGCTTTCTTCTGCAGTCACATCATACTTATCTGCCAGGTAACCGGCAAGATAAGCCGTCTGGAAATCCACTGCCTCCCCACAGTTAAACGGTTCGATGGATTCCATCAGATCATCCGCCATTTTTGTAGAGCCATCTACCGGAACGTATTCAAATCCAACACTTCCGCCTCTGTGCACCATATAATAACTGGTCTGGGTATAATTGTAATCACTGTCACTCCAAGTACGGATCTTGGTTGCCTTATAACGGACCTTAGCGTCTACATCGGTATCAAATAGCCAGAACGGTACATAGACTCCTTTGATCTCGTCAATATGGTTCTGATCCTTAAAAATCTTCGGCAGAAGACGTTTTCCTGTAAGATGCTTCATGAGCCCTTCTTTTGCTGCTTTTTTATCCAGTTTAAACGGAATGACCAGATCCGGTTTCAGGGAGCCGGAGAATTGTCCCATCATAACGATTGGATTATCACAGAATGGGCAGGATGTTGCCGCTGTATTTGCGTCACCTACAATTTCTCCTCCACAGGATTTACACACATAAGTACGCAGACCATCCGTTTCTCCTTCTCCCCATTCACCGCCTGCTGCGGTTTCCCATTCCATGCTGTCTGTTTCTTCGTCCTGCAGTTCGGCATCATATCCCTTCAATGCGTCCATTTCGAACTCTGTGTCGCAATACGGACACTTCATCTTTTGGATCGTACTGTCAAAGGCTATCGCACCGCCACAGCAGGGACATTTATATTCCTGCAAGCCTGCCATAAAAATCCTCCTCTCTTAATGCGCCTGTCGATCAAATTCCGCAAGTGCTTCGTCCGCTCTCCGGATCCACTCTGTACGGTCGCCATAGATTGCACATTTGTTTGCATAATTCATCCTCCTTTCAGCCAATACCGGATTTCCGGACATTTTCTTTTCTTGTTTATGATTCTCCTGTTGCTTTTACGACCCATTTGGCATTGTCTACCTGGAAGCTGTAACCACAGAAGGAACAACAATTGTGTTCATCCGGTATGAAATTGGCTCCACAGGATGGGCAATCTTTTTCCTTGAAAAATGCTCCGTCCGTCTTTCTTCTTTCTGGATATCTCGCCCTCTGCAAAACGAGTGTCGTTTTTGTTTTCTTTGTATACGGTTTTCCACTCTCAGGCAGGTAGGTTTCACTTCCATATGCCGTAGCAGTGATTTCTGTTGTTTTGTCTGTATTTACAACATTTTTAAGTATGATCGATCCGATTCCATAATCCATCAGATCCGGCTTGTTTACATCCTTATAAAGTGCATCATTGATGCAGGATCTCAGATAATTTTCCGAGTATCTGACGATCTCCTTCGGCAGCTTTTCCTGTTTCTCTTCCTTGGATTGAAAAATTTTCGCAATTCCCAGAAGTATAAGCAGTGTAGCAATTACACCTATGGTAAGAGAAATATCCGTGTCTTTGATCAGGTAAAGGCACAAGGTCAGACACAGGAACATGATGCCCGAGTAAGCAAGCAATAATAGTCCGTATTGCATGTTCGCACCCATTTTCTCATAAATTTCGAATACCTCTGTCTGCCAGTCGTAGAATTCACTTTGTATCACACCGCCACAATATGGACAGATGACTTGCTGACTGCTCAGTTCCACCTCAGCTCCACAGGATGGACAGATGATCGTCCCTTTATCGGAATAAAATTCCTTGTTCTTACCCTGACGGTCAGAATGACGGATATGCCTTGACTGAAGAATCCGAAGGTAACTGTTTTTCCGATAGATCTGATGCACTGTCTTACCAGATTGAGGAGAAATAAGACGTTCCAAAGAACTACATTGCAGGATAGACTCCCTCCACTCCCGTCCGTCATCATTCCATCTTTTGAAATTATTTTTTGGAAGTGGTACAACGTCCGTCACCTGGATATCTCGGCAAAGCTTACGCTTTCCCAGCAGTTCCACCTGATGAACCATCTTTCTGCGAAATGTAAGATCCATTCTCTTTGGAAGATAACCCTTATCTGCTTTTCCAAGTGGAAGTAATACATTTTCAAAGGAATCCTTGATGTCCTTCTGAAGCCTTGCCCCTTGCAACGGTGTTTCACGCTTTGCAAGAATTCTTTTCATTTTTGCTTTTTTCAAATTCTTTGGCATAAACTGTTCAAAGTCTATGTCAATGATTTTCTCAGCAATGGCAAACGCACAGATTATGGTGGCTGCAAACGCAAACAGCATCGCCTCTGACAATCCCATATTTATCCCTCCTCATCTATCATTCTATCTGGTTGACCTATTGTTCCTCTTGTTCCTTCTCTTTGCTCTTACCAAATATTTCATAGATCAGGAATATGGAGATAATGATTCCCGCCGGGATCATCATAACGGAGGTAATGTTATCACCTATATCGCCTGTGTAAAGCTTGTATTCTCCATTCAAAGCCCGGTAAGCCTTCTCTGTCACTTCATTCCCCCGGGATATATCTCTGGAAAATACATCTTTTCCTGTATAGGTTTTTCCATCCACTTCAAAGGACAGAATTGCGTGATACTTTACATCTTCATCACCATTTTCACCGGTCTTAACACTTATCTGATAATCTTTTACAACGGCGGTTACCTGACGAACATCGGAAGATAGTTTATATTCTATACTGGAAAAAATATGAGTAACTCCATATACAACGAGCCCAATCGAACCAATCAGTAAGAATACACATATCACCTTATTTTGTGCTTTATCTGAAAGTACCTTCACGCAACTCCCTCCTTCCATACTTACAGTCTTCTACCCTCTTTTTCTTCCCGGTGATACTTGATAAGATCTTTACTTAATCCAATGAAACCAATGAGACCTAGCGGAATCATTGCAGCAAATGCAAGGAAGTAAATCGGAGTTGGTCCCGGTTCCAATTTGTATTTTCCTTTAGAGTTCCGGTAAACAGTGATCAGTACAGTATCCCCTTTCCTGATTTCTTTATAGTAAGTATCAAAATCATCATATGTCGTTCCATCGATTTCATAAGTAAACCTTACTTTATATTTTTCTTTTCGGTCTCCCTTATCATCTTTTTCTTTCGTTTGTTCACAACTGTAAACGGTTGCATGAAGCGTTCGAACATCCGTGGAATTCTTAAACTCACTGCTTTCATGCTTCGTATATATCATGCCGCCGATTCCTGCGATAATAATGAAGATACTTAAAATCAAAGCACCGATTGTGGTCTTATGTTCCTCTTTTTCTGATGGGAGTCTAAACATAGAATTCCCTCCTCTCTCTCGAATTACTGTCTGTCGTTCTCGTCAAAGATGTCGCCACATTCCGGACAGAATTTCGGTGGGTGTGTCGGGTCTTCCGGTTCCCATCCACATTTATCACAACGGTAAAGCGGTGCGCCTTCCGGTTTCTTTGCTCCACAGTTCTGGCAGAATTTTCCTTTATTCACTGAACCGCAAGAACAGGTCCATCCTTCTTCCTCTACCGGTTTTGGTGATCCGCATTCCGGACAGAACTTACCGGTTGCTGTGGCTCCGCATTTACATTTCCATGCACCCGGTGCCGGCTGTGGTTCCGGTTTCTTGCTTCCGCATTCCGGACAGAACTTGCCGGTAACAAAGTTTCCACAGCTGCACTTCCATCCGTCTGCCTGCGGTGCCGGCTGCTGAACGGCTTGTTGTGCAGCCTGCTGCGCCGCCATCTGCTGTGCCTGTTGCTCCTGCTGTTGCTGACCCATTGCAAATAAATTCTGTGCGTTCATACCGCCGCCCTGATTCATTGCCATGCCCATGCCCATGAAGCCTGTCATTGCACCGGCCTGATTACCGGCTGCAGTCTTCATTGCATCAGCCTGTGCTCCGACCAGCGTTGCTGCGGCCATTGTAGGATCACGCATGATTGCTGTACGCTGAGCCTGTTTGATCAGTTCTGCATCTTCATCCGGAAGAGTCACAGATCCAAGTGCAATACTTACAACCTTCAATCCTCGAAGTGCACCCCATTTTTCTGAGAGTGCCGTATTCATCGCATTTTCAAGATCTGTATTATGTGTCACGATCTGATTCGGACGAAGCTCCAGTTCAGACAAATGTCCGAATGCCGGCTGAAGAGCAGAGATAAACTCTGTCTTAAGAGTAGCATCCAGTTCCTCTCTGGAGTATTCCTGCTCCACATTTCCGCAAACATTAGAGTAGAACAAAAGCGGATCGGCAATCTTGTAAGAATAGACACCTGAACAGCGGATCGATACGTCGATATCAAGTCCGATCTTGGAATCCACAACACGGAACGGAACCGGATTCGGCGTTCCGAAGCGATTTTCCAGAATCTCCTTGGTATTAAAATAATAGATTCTCTGATCCTTTCCGGTATCTCCTCCGTAAGTAAAACGTTTTCCTACGGTTTTAAAGGTTTCTTTGATACTCTCTCCAAGGCTGCCTGCAAAAATAGACGGTTCGGAAGAAGTATCATAAGTAAATTCTCCCGGTTCTGCACAGACTTCTACGACCTTGCCCTGTTCTACGATGATCATACACTGTCCGTCTGCTACAGCAATCCCAGAGCCGTTCGAGATAATATTGTCATTTCCTTTGGTGTTCGCTGAACGTCCGGTGACACGTTTTTGTCCTTTTGTAACGAGTACCTCCTTTGGCATTGATTCACAGTAGAAAAATTCCTTCCATTGATCTGCAAAAGTACCTCCAAGAGCACCCATACCTGCTTTAATAAGTCCCATAATATTTTCTCCTTTCCTTTTTGAAATGATCTTCCTCTATGTTATCCGGTTACACCGGAAGAACACGGTTTAATATGCGGCATTCCATGTGTCTGTAAAAACATCATAAATATAAATGAGATTATCACAAACGCCGTAAAGCTGTTCCTGCACAAACTGTTCTCCATTATCAGTTCCTAGTACAAAAAGCATACAGCTGCCTCCGTTTATGATCTCTGATTCTCCTGTATACATAAGCTTCATTCCATTTTCCAGTCCCTGTCTGACCTCTCCATACTCCAGCAGGATCTCTGTTGCGATTTCAACCGAACGTTCATCCGGTGTTTCCTCATAGACTGAGAAATCATATACTCCGGCAAGTTCCGCCAGATGGCCGTCCATTAATGAAATCGACGGGTGGAAATCTATGGCATCGCCGCCATCTGTCACCGAAACCAGTACATTGGAATAGATCTCACTGAAATTACAACGTAGCACAAGCGCCTCTCCCGGTTTTCCTTCAAATAACGGATGACTCTTATCATCTGCATATTCACCATTTTCCGTGATATCAGAAGGATAAACGGTCACTCTGCCTTTTTCATTTGGCGGAACGATGGCATACAGCTCCTGCCCATCCGCCATGTAACAGGCTGCTTCTGACAAAAACGGATACTCTTTTGTTAAATGATGAAATTCCAGGTAAAATGAAAGATCTGTCCTTGTAAATTCACTGTCCACATACCCGAAAAGTGCAACCCCTGCACCGCAGCTGTTTTGATTGATCTGTTTTTTGAGAAGTGACAGTTCCATATCTTCCGTCTCGACGATTTCTGTCTTCCCCGGCTCTTCTTTTTCCTTCTCTTTTTCTTCCTTCTTCTCTTCTTTTTTATCATCCTGCACTTTCACAAGACCGCTTTTATTCTCGCCTTCCACAGGCTTTTGCGGACTGCTCTTATGAGGCAGTCTGCATCCGCATAATAAGCCGGCCTGCAGGATTATCAAACAAAACAGTAATGATATTTTCTTCATATTACATTTCTCCTTGTAAAGACTGAACCTTTTTTCTTTCTCCAAAACGGCAAGAATCATTGTAGTCCAGATAACCATCAGGCTGTCGTTACCGGTCTTAGGAGATTTCATTTTATCGTCCGGAGCCTTCTTCTGTACCGGAGCTACTGCTTTCTTCGCATTATAACTGTTTGTGAAAACAGCTTTTTTCACCTCTCTTTTCTTCTTTCTGTCAGTCGGATATATACGCAGTTTCTTCTCGGTGGTTCTTCCATTTCCTTACATCGCATAAATCTGATCCATCAGATATTCAGCAGTCATGGATCCATAGAAGAACTGGTCGATAAGACCGTTTTTCTTCGCATCCCGAATGTCTTTTGCCGCCTGTTTTTCTGTATTGGAATCCACGATGAAAGCAATTTTACAGTCAGGACACACCCTCTTTACTTCATCCCGAAGCTTCATTCTCTCGCAAAGCTTCCACGGAGTATAGCCCGTCACCTCCATGATAAGAACAAACGGTTTATAAAGCTTACAAAGTTCAACCGTATCTTTTGGAGACTCCGTACGGACTACATCAATCTCATAATCCGATTTTTTGAAGGCAGTCGCTACGGAATCCGCAAACAGAAAATTCTGCATATCAACCACTATTTTTCGCATCGAACCATCCTCCTTTCTTTCAGCGATATATCCGATGTGTCTGCTATATTTCTTTTTTTCTTTAGTCTAACAGAGAAAAATAGCTCTGTCTGTCCTCATAAATGTGGACAAATAAGCATTTTACACAAAAAAATCGCTCTACCTAATAAAAAGCAGAGCAATTTTCACATCTAAATCCTATTTTATTTCCTTCTTATACGTCGAGCTGACTGCTCGGTACGACCAGGCGTTTGCTTACCGCCGCAACCATCAGGCGATTGCGGTTTGTGTATCCTGTTTTCTCTAACATCCGGTTGATATAGGTACGAACCGATGATTCTGCCACATGAAGCTTAGCCGCAATCTCGGCATTCGTCTTCCCTTCACACAACAAACGTAAGGTTTCCATTTCCTGATCGGAAAGGTCACAGGAAAGTGCTTTTCCAAGCTGCACAGCCGGCACCTTGTCCGGCCAGAAATTTTTACCTGCAAGTGTCCCTTCGATCACGCTAATAAGATCACCGGAAGGAGAATCCTTATACCAGAAGCTGTCCGCTCCTATTTTCCTTGCACGATCCAGAAATCGTCCTTCTAACATGGAGGTCACCATTACGATCTTGATCCGTGGATAGTATTTTTTGATTGCTTCAGCCGCATCTAATCCATCCGAATCATTTTCTGTACAAATATCCATCATCACCAGGTCAATATGCCCCTCACCACATCTCTGCAATGCTGCATCTGCCCGGGTCAGGGCAGATGCCACTTCACATTCTGTGCTTTTTTCTATGCAAGAGCACAAATACTTACGGGCAAGCATCTGATCTTCAACAATTAGTATTTTTTTCACTTTCATTCCTCCCTAACGTGTTAAATCTTAGGAATTTCTATTACCAGAGCAAACTCCGGAAAACTCTGTACGAGCATCCTTCCGCCTTCCGTTTCAATCCGGTGACGCAGATTGGTAAGTCCTCCGCCTTCCCGGATTTCTCTTTCCGGAGGCTGTCCGTTGTTATAGATCATCACGGTATAGCCGGTTTCATTTTCAAAAACATTTGCCTCCAGTTCTGTCGCTCTCGCATATTGAAGGGCATTATTCAGACATACCTGCATAGCAGCATACATCATCTCTGCTGCTTTTCCCGGTGGTTCCTTTCCTTCTATCTGCACAAGGACACCACTGCTTCTTGCACTGGCAAACAATTTCTCTTTTTCTGATAAATGTTCGACCTCCCGAAAAACAATATTCTTCTCCCATTCCCGCAGAACTGTTTCCACATCGATCCCGCCGAAATCTCCGGAAAGATACTGCTTCATTACAATAATACTGGCTGCAAGATTATCATGCATAGCAGATTTTGCCGTCAAAAGTTCTTTCTCCCGGGCAATCTTCTCCACATTTTCAGATAACCTTTGCAGATGTTCTTCATCCTCGGCAAGCTTCTTATTTTCCTCAAAAAGCAGTCCGAGCACATGGCACAATTCCGTAACATCCGCAGCTGTAAGCTGGATATAGGTTTCTCCATATCGATCCGTTACTTCTGTTTTCTCAAACTGCCATATGGTATTATCCGGAAAACGATAGGTACCCTCCATATTCGAAAGCTGCAGAATTCCTTCCGGGGGGGGCGCAAGTGCCCGCTCAACTTCACCGAGATACTGCATATCACTTTCAAATAAATAATGACTCAGACGATACATCTGCCTGTTGCAAAGAACAATACTTCCTCTGCTGTCAAAAAAGCAGATCGCCGTAGGAAGCTGGTCAAATCCTTCCTTGATACGATTAAACCCAAAGCGCCTCAACCTACGCATTATCCTCTCCTCCTATTGCTGTACGTATCAGCCACAATCCATCCTCCCTGTCGGCCGTTACCTCAGAAGAAATAATTGGGGACAAATCAGCCGCACATTCTACAGACAGATTCATCTCCCGATCGGACACAGAAATAAACAGCGAATGCAGCTCATTTATCGTCATTTCCGTTACCGTTTTTAGCAGTTCGAACAAACGCACAACCTCTTTTGATGCTATCGGTTTTGTGGTTAAATAGACCGCACCACATTCAATTTTGCAGGAATTCATTGCACGTACCAGTTCATCGATCGTCAGCCTGAGTTCCTGCTGTGGAAGCTTTTCGTATTCCTGAGAAAGAAAATACAGATTTGCACTTCGCTTGATATAAGTACCGAGCAACAGAATCTCTTTCATACACGCCTGCATTACCTCAGGCTTTGCATTCTTACACTGTTCAAGAAGTTCCTTTATCCTCCTCGTCTGGGTTTTGTGTTTTTCTTCCAGTTCATCATAAATACGGTTCTTTTCCGTTAGTTCGTATAGCTCCTTCTGCACAAGATAAGCATCCTTTAATTTCTTTTTGTTATTCTCTCTTTTTCTTTTATTCTCATCAAGCTGCTTGCGAAGCTTGGTAAGGTGCTGCAAGTTATCTCCCCAGATGACAAAACCATCTTTAATCGGTGCCGAAGAGATGCGCATTCCATCCGGATAAACGATACTCTCCCCATCTTTTGGACATACCATATCCTCTCCTGCTGTGCGGGAACGAAGCAAAATCCGCCCATTTTGATCTGCAATGCAGGAGGCAAGCGTTGTCGCCTCATATAACTCGACATACCCTGTGTTTGACTGTATCATACGGCAATGGATACAGCTTTCGTATATTGCAGCATAAAAGAGACAAAACATTACATTCATATCTCCAAAAACATCACGAATGACCTGAAATCCCAAAAGATAAAGTGCTCCATACAAGAGCATCACGCAGCTCAAAACAAAAGGCATCATTCTCCGCTTTCCAATACTTGGAAGCCTTGTTTTTTTCAGCAGCTGAAATACTGAAAAAAATACACAGCCTATCGTCCATCCAACACTCACAAAATAAAGCGGACGATGGAAAAAGACTTTGTTATCCGGCACCCCCGGAATTCCGCTCGCAAACGAAAATACTTGCTGGTGGAAATCATTTGTGATAACAGCCAGAAACAATGCTGTCGGAATCAGCGATAACAACCAGCTTTTTCTGGAAAGCTGATAATCTTCGGATTTTCCCAGAAAAATTGCAGTATATGCACCAAGCAGCGGAATAAAAAGAATCGGCAGGTAATAAAGATACCACAAATAACGTGCCACGGTCAGATCTGTAACCACCTCATATTTCAAAGTACGCAAAGTCAACCAGATAAGCATCAGAACATCCATCAAGCGAAGACAGTGCAGCACCGGTTTCTGAATAATCCGCTGATCCAGAGAATACCCCCACAAGACAAATAATAATAAATACAATGCGGCACGCACATAGCTTGGATAGTTCCCTCCTATATCAAACCATGCCAGCAGCCGGCAGGAATATGCTGCTATGATTATCGCAAAAACAAAAAACATCAAATAAAGCTGTCTGGTGTTCCTTTTCACGAGTTCCTCCCTCTTGCCCGGCTCATCACCTCCGGGCATTTTTATCACCTATAGTATAGTATAAGCTTCCTTTTGGCGCAACTGCTTCCCCCGGATTAAAAAATAAAAGTATCGCCCATATCCCTTGATACCGTCAATGCAAAAATTACATCTCCTCCCCTTCAGGACACCATACCACCGAGCATTCCGCCTGCCCCACAGAGGATCCAGGCGATCATCATCTGCATTCCACCCTGCACACTCCGGTAGATCCCTGCTGAAATTGCAAGCAGTAGCAGAAAATAGAGCATTCCAAGCATAAATCCCCTCAGGAATTTCCTTGTCTTCCCCATTTTTCCCATGGCAAATCCACCGGCAAATGTGGAAATTATGTAAACCGCAAGGATCCCGATCCGGACTGTTTTCTCGCTTAAGTCAAACTTATACAGTCCAAAGGACAGCCCGAGCAGCATCAGCATCGTAAGAAAGTAAGAAAGCATCAGTGCTTTCACAAGTCTTGTAAAACAGATATTTCCAAACAGCTTTTTTTCCATAAGAACCCCTCCTGTCCTTTTATACTATGAGAGATTCTTATGAAATATTCCTTTACTGTTCCATCTGTCGTCCCAGAAATCCTGCTGCGCAGAGTATCATCTTCTGTTCCAACTCACCAGGTTTTTTCCTGCCATCCTTTGCCAGGATCACGACAGAACCGATCGCATCTCCGGCGCAGATGATCGGACTTACCACCTGCCATTTCAGTTCTGCATTCTGTCCCGACACGATGACCGTGAACTTCCGATCCATAGAAGATGCCAGAAACTGCTCCCTTCTTGCGATCACTTCCGCAAGCTGTCTTGTGATCAGCTGTTCCTGAAATTCTTTCTTTCCCGGTCCTGCTGCTGCAATCACCTGATCTGTATCTGTGATACACACCAGATATCCAAGCGTCTGTGCCAGACTTTCCGCATATTGGTCTGCAAAATTTCCCATTTCCCCAAGCGGTGAGTATTTTTTGAGAATGATTTCTCCTTCCCGGTCGGTGAAAATTTCAAGTGCATCACCCTCACGGATACGTAGCGTGCGCCTGATTTCCTTCGGAACGACAATTCTGCCAAGATCATCGATCCGGCGGACAATTCCTGTAGCTTTCATATTGATTCTATTCCTCCTGTGTTCCACATATTTTCCATATTTTATTCGATATGGGTAGTATGTGGAAATACAACATTTTTATTCCTACAGGGTTTTTTTTACCTGAAATTTTATGATGTAAGTGTCAAAAGTATCAATTGTGTTTGTGCTCGCACAAATAAGCAATTGATACTTTTGACACTCATATCATTTTATTTTTTAACAGTAAGAATTTCACATTATATATAAAAATCCCTCATCTGCGGTTTCCCGCAAATGAAGGATTTCTTTTACTTTATTCAATTCTTACAGTAATCCACCGATTGATAAGAATAACGGTGCAAATACAAGTGAAACAATTGTCATAAGTTTGATCAGGATGTTGATAGACGGTCCTGATGTATCCTTGAACGGATCACCTACTGTATCACCAACAACTGCTGCTTTGTGAGCTTCGCTTCCTTTTCCGCCATGATGTCCTGTTTCGATGTATTTCTTAGCATTATCCCATGCTCCACCAGCATTGGACATGAAGATTGCCATAAGTACACCTGTAACAAGTGCTCCGGAAAGTAATCCACCAAGGGATTCCACACCAAGAACGATACCAACGATCAACGGTACTACGACTGCCATCACACCCGGAAGCAGCATTTCGTGAAGAGCTGCTGTGGTAGAAATTGCAACGCATGATGTATAATCCGGTTTTTCTTCACCTTTCATAATGCCCGGTTTTTCACGGAACTGGCGTCTTACTTCTTCGATCATCTTGTATGCAGCCTTTGATACAGACTCCATAGTAAATGCGGAGAAGAGGAATGTAAGCATACCACCGATAAAGATACCGATGATTACTCTGTAGTCAAGAAGGTTGATCGCTTCAAGACCAACTGCCTGTGCATAAGATACGAAAAGTGCAAGTGCGGTAAGGGCTGCTGATCCGATCGCGAATCCCTTACCCATAGCTGCAGTTGTATTTCCTACTGAGTCAAGCTTATCTGTGATTTCACGAACAGATTCATCCAATCCTGACATTTCTGCGATACCACCTGCATTGTCTGCGATCGGTCCGTATGCATCAACGGCAACTGTGATACCTGTTGTAGAAAGCATACCTACTGCTGCAAGTGCGATTCCGTAAAGTCCTGCAACTGAGTAAGATACAAAGATACCTACACAGATCAGGAGAAGCGGGATTGCTGTAGATTTCATTCCTACCGCAATACCACTGATGATTGTAGTAGCTGCACCAGTCTCTGACTGTTCTCCGATTCCCTGAACCGGTTTGTAGTCTGCTGATGTGTAGTACTCTGTGATGTTACCGATGATCACACCAACAACCAGACCTGCGATAACGGCAATTGCCGCACTCATCTTTCCGAAGAGTACATTACTCAGTACAAGTGCTACAACAATAACTACGATAGAAGCTGCATAGCTTCCCTTTGTGAGAGCTTTCTGTGGATTCGAATTCTCATCACCTTTTACAAAGAAGGTTCCGATGATAGAAGCAATCAGACCACATCCTGCGATCGCAAGCGGATAAAGAACTCCGGATACAGCTCCTGCTGCTGCTCCAAGAGTCAGTGCTGATACAAGTGAACCAACATAAGATTCAAAAAGGTCTGCTCCCATACCTGCAACGTCACCTACGTTATCACCTACATTGTCAGCGATAACAGCCGGGTTACGCGGATCATCTTCCGGGATACCTGCTTCTACTTTACCAACAAGGTCTGCACCAACGTCTGCTGCTTTGGTGTAGATACCACCACCAACACGGGCGAAAAGTGCGATTGAAGATGCACCAAGGCTGAATCCTGAAAGCACATCTACGTTCTTTGTAACAATGTACACAAGGCTTACGCCAAGTGCTCCAAGACCTGCTACGCACATTCCCATAACGGCCCCGCCAGAAAAAGCAATTGATAATGCTTTATTCATTCCGCTTTCTTTTGCTGCGTTAGCAGTTCTTACGTTCGCTTTTGTAGCGACTGTCATACCACAGTATCCTGCAACTGTTGAGAAAAGTGCTCCAATTACAAAGCATACTGCTGTTACCCAGCTGATACCAAATCCGATCAGTACAAAAAGCACTACTACAAAAATGACCAGAATCTTGTATTCAGCCATGAGGAAAGCTCTTGCGCCCTCCGCGATTGCGCCTGCAATCTCTTTCATGCGGTCCGTACCTGCATCCTGTTTTCCTACTTTACCAGCAAGATATGCTGCAAATAATAAAGCAATAACAGCTGCAATCGGGACCAGATACATGTAATTATTCATTTCTTGTTCCTCCCTGAATTATTGTACCTCTAAAGACAATATCATAAAAAGAACAAGAATGCAAAACAATTTTTTAAATTTTCAATAAGTTTTATTTTGTTTATCTATAAGTGTGGTCTTTCTCTATTTTTTTAATTTGTATCTCACCGTCCACATTCCATTGGGATTTACACAATATCAAGATATGTTTTTTTCCGAGGTGCCGGAAAAGCAGCATCTAATCTGGCATATTCCTCCACTGTCAAATGAACCTTTCCCGCCTCCAAGTTCTGCAGTACATGTTCTGCCTTTCCACTTCTCGGAATGGCAATCACATCCATTACTCAGTTTTATCTCCTTTTTATTCATGATTTTCACTCCCTGCATTTTGTTTTTCTGTTCCTTACTGTCTGTTTTTACTATCTTATGATATGAGTGTCAAAAGTAAATTTTGCCACTCACTGATGTAACCGGATTGCTCCATTGCTATGCAATTCCCGCAATCCTCGAACACCTCAAACTCCCACTTTTTGCAAATGTTATAAGGGACATATTTTTATGTTTATTTATTCTTTTTATTATTTCTTATAACATTCTTTTTTTCTTCAATCCATGATACACTGGATTTATCATAAAATAAATTCAATGATAAGGAGATTAGAAATTATGAAAATTGTAGTTGCAATTGATTCATTTAAAGGAAGTCTCACTTCGATTGAAGCCGGAATGGCTGCAAAGGAAGGAATCTTAAAGGCACACCCGGATGCGAATGTTGTCGTAAAACCACTTGCAGATGGTGGTGAAGGCACCACAGATGCCCTGATTGCAGGACTTGGTGGTGAGCGTATTGATCTTACAGTGACTGGTCCTCTTGGTACTCCGGTAAATGCACATTACGGATATCTTGCAGAAAAAAATACTGCCATCCTCGAAATGGCTGCCGCTGCCGGAATTATCCTGGTAAGAGAATCTGAAAAAAATCCACTTACTGCAACCACTTACGGTGTCGGTGAAATGATCGCAGATGCCATGGAACGCGGTATCCGCAATTTCATTATTGGAATTGGAGGAAGCGCAACAAATGATGGTGGAATTGGAATGCTTAAGGCACTTGGCTATCAATTTTCCGATGAAAATGGACAGGATGTCGGCGAAGGCGGACAGGCGCTTGAACGGGTATCTTCTATTATAATAGAAAAAGCTAACCCAATTCTCAAAGAATGCAATTTTCATATTGCCTGTGATGTAGCTAATCCACTTTGCGGAAAGAACGGAGCTACCTATATTTATGGTCCGCAAAAAGGTGTCACACCGGAAATAGCAGCAGAACTGGATCAGGCAATGAATCATTATGCTTCTGTTACCTCCAAATTTCTTCATAATGATTATGCATCTGCAGAAGGTGCTGGTGCTGCAGGTGGTCTTGGCTTTGCATTTCTCAGTTATTTAAATGCTACGCTGACTCCTGGAATCGATCTGATTCTTAACGCTGTCGAACTGGAAAAAGAATTAGAAGATACAGATATCACTGTTACCGGCGAGGGACGCCTCGATCACCAGACCGCTATGGGAAAAGCTCCTGTCGGTGTGGCAAGACTTGCAAAAAAATACGGCTCCAAAGTTGTTGCTTTTGCCGGAAGCGTCACCCCGGAAGCAACAGCCTGCAATGCAGCCGGAATCGATGCATTCTTCCCGATCGTCCGTGGAATCACAACACTAGCCGAAGCAATGGATCCTCAAAATGCAAAATCAAATATGGCAGCAGCTGTGGAACAGGTATTCCGTCTATTATAGTTTTGATATTATTTACAAATTTCAGAGAGTATTTTTGTATAGTTTTTACAGAAATACTCTCTTTTCTTTATGATTTTCTTCTTTTCCTACACTGACCATCAACAACACAACGATCTACGACCTGACAGATCTTCATTTCATCTGTAACAATGATTCTTCATCAAATGAAGATCTTTCACTTGTGAAGGCAGGTTCTTCCGAAACTGTAGAACTTCCTCGATCCAGTGTTTATTCTATCCATGTTTCCGGAAAAGCTGCAAATGGAACATCCTTTTCTAACACATTCTCCGGAACCATTGATAACAGTTCTTCTGTTACCATTTCTCTGGATGACTCTGCAAACCTCTCAGTGATCGCAAATATTGCAGATTAAGTTTTTCCGTAAACAATCCGCCTATGTAGTTTTAAGCAATGACAAATATGCAGGCAACTTCCATAACGCAAATTGCCTACATATTATCCATAAAGGGGCACTTTCCAAACTGAATTGCAAGTGCCCATTCTTCTTTCTTTTTACCGATTGCCAGTCCCAGCATCATTCTAGTTGATTCGCTCATATTTGGTTACCTTTTTACTAATCTTTCCTCTACTCGTTCATTATGTCAGCGCGCTGTCATTTATCTGACAATGCTATTGTACGAAAAAAAGACACAAATTCTATTGACGCTTTCATCAATACCTATGTACTTTTTTTATGTATTCTTTACAATTCTTCCCCTTGTACCTTTCCACCTTGTTCCTCTCTCCAAATAATGCTACAATTCTTAAATAAGTGGTAATGATACCGTTCTCTTTATCCTGTTAAATGCTGGATAAGCATCTGCATCATTCCCACAACTTCTTTTCCAAAATCGGAGGATGTTTAAAATGAAGTTAGACAAATCACTTGCCTTTCAGGTAGTAAACACGATCAAAGACACCTGCGGACAGGATATCAATTTTATCGATAAGCAGGGAATGATTTTTGCAAGTACCAACGCCGACCGGATTGGTACGTTTCATGCCATCGGTCACAAAGCCGCCCAGACAGAACAGACAATCGAAGTTTTTTCAGATGATGATTTTCCCGGAACACAAAAAGGGATCAATATGCCACTCTATTATCACGGCAGTTTTCTTGCAGTGATCGGAATTACCGGAGAACCGGACCAGGTCCGCCAGTACGTCCATCTTGCCGACCGGATTACCCATCTGCTGATCCGTGAAAAAGAGCTGAACCGACTGAGCCGCTCTCTGGAAGATAAAAAACACTTTGTTATCGATGCCCTGATCCGGAATGAGATTGCTGATCCGGATTATCTGGACACCTGCCTTTCAGATCTTCAGGTAAATCCAGGGACAAAGAAACGGCTTCTGATCATCCAGTCATCACCGGATGGACACAACAACTCTTCTTCCCTTGAACAGAAGATCATCGGACTTTTCGGCACGCTTGGTATTACTCTTTATACCTTTTATTATCCAAATGAATATCTTGCCGTGCTGGAAAACTCCGGCAAAGCCGCTCTCTATCAGATACTGGCTGATTTTACCGCTGACTGTGGAGCTTTGCTCTCCATTGCAGTCGGAAAGAAATGTCAGCTTTTCCAGCTTTCTCTTTCTTACCAGTCTGCACTCACTGCGCTGAAATACTGCCGGAGTTCGGAAAACGGGATTGCTTTTTTCGATGATATGACACTGGAAATTCTGCTCTCTTCCATCTCGGAGCAGGAAAAAAATGCTTATCTGCAAAAAACGATCTCTGCACTTTCTGATGAAGAAAGAAATCTGCTTCAGACTTACTTTGAAGCAAATATGTCTCTTCTCGGAACCAGCCAGAAGCTGTTTCTTCACAAAAACACAGTGCAGTACAAGCTGAATCATATTTACCAGAAATGCGGGCTGAATCCGCGTGTTTTCAAGGATGCGGTGCTTTTATATCTTGCCTTGCAGTTGTGATATTTTTAAATCCCAGACACGGATTCCTGTGCACACATCTTCCATATCCGTGTACAGGTTTGCCTATATAAGAAAACATTCTTGACAGATAAGTTTACTTACAGATTTTCGTCAAAAAACAGGACAGCCTTTCCTTCACCCTCACAACGGGTATTAAAAAGCAGCCAAAGAATTCATCTCCCTGGCTACCGATTATTTCAATTGTATTTAACAATATGCCTTTTTTGCCTCGTCCATTCTCCGGAAAAACTCACTGTAAAATTCTTCCGTCTGATACGGAGTAAGGTAAAATCTCTGCAGTACATCCATGCTGACCGCCTTCGCACTCTCCGGATGTGCTGCAATGTATTCCTGTAACTGAATCAGTAATCCATGCCATCTGGCAATATACGTTTCATACTTTTTCAGATCCGGTGTATCAAGCCATTTTTTGACCTTTACTTTCGCCCGGTTCTCTTTCTGACATTCATGTACCTGAAGGAAATAGCGGAAACCATTTTCCTCATAATATCTTCCAAGCGGGAAAAGCCGACAGATTCCCGGACGAAATGGATGAATCCCACATCTTCCTTCCTCAGTCAGAAAACCACAGCCATCTTCCGCTCCTGCCATCTTCAGATTCGGCAAAATGATTCCGTCTACCACATTCAGTTCAATCTTTCCTGCAAGCAAAGTCTCAAAAGCCGCTCCTGTTCCCCTGCAAATCCGGACAATATCCAGCGGATCCAGCACAATCGAGCTTCCCATCCCCGTACAACAGGCGTGGCATCCCTCACAATCGCCACAGTCTGCTTTTACCAGGTCATTGCTGGTATATAATTTTCCATCTGAAATTTCTTCCATTGTCACCTGTCTTTTCATATCAATCTCCTTTCCTATACTCCTTCCAGTGTAAATGGTGGGATAAAGCTTTCCTTTGCCGTATCCCCTTCCTGTATAAACGCCTGCATCACACCAAGCGAGATCGCATAGTCCACCAGTTTCTCATACGCATACTCCGGCACTTTTCGGTTCAGCTCCGGATATTTTACCGCATCCAGACTCTCCAGTGGCGTATACTGGCTCATCAGGCTCATATAAATCCGGTTTCCATAAGTTTCATGCAAATATTTCACCACTCTTTTTCCATCCGCAAGACATCCCGGCAAAAGCAGATGACGCACGATCACGCCACATTTCATCATTCCGCGCTCATCAAATACCGGCTTCCCTGCCTGTCTTACCATCTCAGCAAGAGCCGCCTTCGCAACCTCCGGATAATCCTCCGCCATCGAATATTTTTTCGCATGATCTGTATTTAAATATTTGAAATCCGGCAGGTAAATATCCACCAGACCATCCAGCATTTTCAAAGTTTCCACTCTCTCGTAACCGCCCGTATTATATACAACCGGCAAATACATCCCCTGCTTCTTTGCACTCTGAAGCGCCCGGATGATCTGCGGCACAAAATGCGTCGGCGTCACAAGATTGATATTATTCGCACCTTTCCCCTGCAGTTCCAGAAAGATCTCCGCCAGCCGCTCTTCTGAGATCACTTTGCCAACCTTGCTTCCCGCAATCTCATGGTTCTGACAGAACACACATCTTAAAGTACATCCCGTAAAAAAGACCGTCCCTGATCCTTCCTTTCCGGAAATACAGGGCTCCTCCCACATATGAAGCGCCGCTCTCGCCGCCCGGATCTCCCCTGTCTCTCCGCAAAAACCTGTCTTCCCATTCTCCCTGTCCGCCCCACACATCCGCGGACATAATGTACAGCCACTCATCCTATCGCGTAACCTCTCATCTATCCCTGATTCATTCCTATCAGTATACCGCACTTTTTGAAAAATAGCCACCCAAGTTTTCCTCTTCCAGAGATTGAAAATTCTTTTCCCATCTGCTACAATAAAGTGCAGACAGGCATTTTGCCTCAAGTTTGGAGGAATATACAATGAGTAAAATTGATGAAGTAAGAAGCGCTATGGTCGCAGCCATGAAAGCAAAGGACAAGGACACAAAAGAGACATTATCTGCTCTTCTTGCAGCCCTTAAGAACAAAGCCATCGACAAACGTGCCGATCTTACCGAAGAAGAAGAAGTTCAGGTTATCTTAAAAGAGATCAAACAGACAAAAGAAACTCTGGAGATGACTCCTGCTGATCGTACAGACATTATTGAAGAATGCGAGAAACGTATCGCTGTTCTTGAGCAGTATGCTCCGAAGATGATGGACGAAGCTGAGATCAAAGAAGTGATCGCAGGTGTCCTTTCCGGTCTTGGAATTGATGCTCCGACACCAAAGGATAAAGGACGTATCATGAAAGAACTGATGCCGAAAGTAAAAGGAAAAGCTGACGGAAAGCTTGTGAATGATATTCTCACAGGAATGATGGCTTAATAGCAGATATTATGAATGCAGGGTTCCGGATTGGTTCCCTGCATTTATATATAGTCGAATATACTCTGTATTGCGTCTGTTACATTAATTACATCTGCCATTTTTACACGATCTATTATTTTATACCCCCTGACTCTCAAGTCTAACATTTTCATTTGTTCACATTGGATATAACCTTTATTTTCATCCATTTCAACATAAATGTGAAGTGGGCTTTCTGTACTCTCTCCTAATATTGGACAGCCAATTATTTCTCCCGACTGATTAAAAAAATTTTTACTTGCAACAAATACAGGATCCTTAATTTTTTCCACTTTTAAAACAGCCCCCTGCTGTATCTCCATTTTCTACCACACCTCTCTTCCTTCCGGCTTATCCCATTCATATTCTCCATCAAGATTTAACTTACCACCAAACTTTTCAGCTCTTTCTTCTAATTTTTGATGCCTGAAGGTCTTAACAAGCATAATCATACCATCCGATACTTTTACTTCCAGCATATCATTTATTTCTACATTGGCCTCTTGTAAAATATCTTTTGGAAGTCTGATTCCCTGACTATTTCCCCATGCTTTTACCTGTGTTTGCATAAAATTCACCTCCATATAATGTATATACTTAGTATATACATTATTCTGAAAATAATCAAATAATTTTCTCTCCTAATCACACTCTTCCTCAAAATATGTTATAATTCATAAGCATCAGTCTTTTACAAAATCACAATTACCAAAAGGGGATTTACTTACTATGAATAAAAAAGAAGTTACTGAAATCAAAAAACAGTTCACCCCATCCAACTGTGCGATCACCCGCATCTGCGGATGCTATGTAGATGGTGAAAAAGAGAAAAAAACAGAGATGAAAGATGCTTTCCTTTCTCTTCCGGAAGAGGAAATGTTCAAGTATTTTGACATTTTCAGAAAGTCCTTGTCCGGTACGATCGGAAAAAATCTTCTGAATATGGAATTTCCTCTGGAGACCGAATCGGAAGGTGGTACACAGGAATTTCTTCTCAAATTAAGAAACAGCCGGCTTACTGACGACGCTCTTCTGGAAGAATTCTATAATCGCGTCATCGATTCCTATGATTATGCCGAGAACTATCTGATCCTGCTCGTCCATGCAGCCTACGATATTCCGGGAAAATCAACGGACGGAAGTGAAATGTTCGATGCATCCGATGAAGTCTATGATTACATCATGTGTACCTTCTGTCCGGTCAAGCTTTCCAAGCCAGGACTCAGTTATCACGCAGAAGAAAACAGCTTCCATGAGCGTATCCGTGACTGGATCGTAGAGATGCCGGATGCCGGTTTCCTCTTCCCTGCTTTTAACGACCGCAGCACCGATATTCACAATCTGCTTTATTATTCAAAAAATGCAGAAAATCTCGGAAACGGTCTGACCGATCTGCTTCTTGGATGTGTTCCGCCACTCACCGCCGGAGATCAGAAAGAAACTTTCCGTACACTGATCGAAGAAACGCTCGGTGATGACTGCGACTACGATACAGTCAAAAATATCCACGAAAACTTGAATGAAATGATTGAGCAGAATTCTGAAAATCCGGAACCACTCGCCCTTGACAAAGCAGAAGTTAAATACCTCCTTGCAAAAAGCGGTGTCGAAGAAGAAAAATTGGAAACATTCGATACGCAGTACGATTCCGCTGCCGGAGAGCACAGTACACTCCTTGCCTCCAATATTGCAAACCTCAAAAAATTCGAGATCAAAACTCCGGACATCACCATTCAGGTAAACCCGGAATGCGCAGATCTTGTAGAAACACGTATTATCGATGGTCAGAAATGCCTGGTCATTGTCGTTGACGACCGCGTTGAGATCAACGGAATCAGTGCAAAGACTGCCGTATCCGGAGGACTTCCAAAGTCTTCTACCCCTGATGCATCTGATGAATCCAAAAGCGATACATCCGAAAATGAAATGGATGTTCCATTCTAAATGCCTTACATATTATTACGAAAGACATTTTTATTGAATGTCTTTCGTAATATTTCCTTATTTCTTTTCAATTTTACAATGTATACGAAAAATGCAGGTAATCCTCTCGACTACCTGCATTATTCTATACGCATTTTTCATTCTCATTTACTACAATTCCCGTTTTTCATCTTTTCCTAAATCACAGTTCCTCCACCGGTCGTCACAAATCCAACTCTCAGAATTGCTTTCACAAAACTCCACATTCCATTGATTACTGCAGAATTCAGCAGACTGATCGGCACATCCAGAATTCCTGTTCCAAGTAACAGAAGCAGAATCCACATACTATACGGTCGGATCTTCCAGTAAAACTCTGCTACCCTCGGAAAGATCTCAGCAAGAATATTCGATCCGTCAAGGGGCGGAATCGGAATCAGATTGAACACACCAAGTCCAATATTCAGCACTGCTCCATAATAAGTAAGCACATAAAGATAATTCAGAATCAACCCACTCGATCCATACTTATACAAAAGCCCGTGCAGAATCATACAGACAAACGCAAGCAGGAAATTCATGACTACCCCCGCTGCTGCCACAAGAATTGTATCTCTTTTTTTATTCTTATAATTCCTGGTATTGATCCTTACCGGCTTTGCCCATCCCACATGAAAGACAAGCAGACATAACGTTCCCCACACATCCAGATGCTTAAATGGATTCAAGGTCAGTCTTCCGTCATATTTTGGTGTCATATCCCCGAGTTTATATGACACATATCCATGTGCAAATTCATGCAACGAAACTGCAAGTAATGTAGCAGGCGCAACGTAGATTAAAGTCTGGAAAAACTGATACATTGCCCTGGTCAGTCCTATATTCTGAAACAGCATAACATCCTCCAAATTTCCTTAATAACGTCCATTATAGTACCTGATGAAATGGGATTCAAGAAAGATTGTGTAAATTTTTTCTAAAGATCTACACGAAATGTAACCGACAGACTGATGAAGACTTGTTATATGCTTCAATTGCTTTTCCCCTCCAAAAATAAAAGGCAGCCCCACTTGACTGCCTTTTGTTTATTCCTGAATAACTCAGATTATTTACCTTCTTTTTCGTATTCTGTAATTCTTGCCACCTTTGGCATAGAACGGGATTCCGGATCGAAAGTTACGCTTAAGTACTCTTTTACGAGGCATTTTGCGAGCTCAATTCCTGTAACCTGTGCACCAAGTGTGATAATGTTGGCATTATTACTGAGCTGTGCTCTCTGAGCCTGATATACATTGTTAACCAGTGCTGCATAAGCTCCCGGAACTTTGTTGGCAGCAATGCTTACCCCGATACCTGTTCCGCAGATCAGGATTCCTCTTGCAATTTTCATTTTTTCTTTTTTATTTTCGATTATTCTTGTGTTTTGTTTTCGTTTTCTTTCGTTTTCGCCGGTTTTCTCTTTATCTGCAACTGCAGGTTCACCCCAAACGGATTGACTGCAACGCCAAATGCTTCCGGTGAAAGAATTTCCGGAATCTTACTTCCTTCTACAACAGCGGTTTTCAATGTTACACCCTTGTTCAGGTTCTGGAATTTCTTAACTTCCTGCACATCCGTAAAGATTGGCTGATACACTTTTCCATCTTTCTGTTTCAGAATCGGAATTCCTTTGTCCTCCTGAACAGTCACAATATAACGCCCCTCCTGATAATGGGCAAGCATTTCTTCGTTCAGTTCTTTTAACTCATCCGTCATCTCCGGTTTATCCGGCTTTCTCATCTGTTGCATAAAATACGCTGCAGTCAGCACCAGTTCCGGATTCTCTACACGTATTTTTCCTTCTGGCAGTTCTTCATCCTTCGGTCTCGTGATCAATTCGTCAAGCTGCACAGTAATCTGTCCGTCCAACCCTTTGTCCACCAGAATACAGTTGACTCCCATTGGAAACAACCCGGTAAAAAATGACAGGCGGGAATTTTCATCCACCTTGACAAGCTGCATTGGATTTCCCTCCTTCTGAAGCTTCATAGCCTCTTCTTTCGCTTCCGCTTCTGTGTAATAAAGAAGGATCTCATCATCAAATGTCTCCGGATCGCAGACCACATATGGCATTCTTGTACAGGATGACATCAGTACATAAATTGCCTCTACAGTACGCAGTTTATTTAAAGTTTCGATTTTCTGATTTGTATTACTCATTCTAGTATATCCCTTTCCTATTTCTCCATATAACAAGAATTATACCCGTCTGTCCGAAAGAAGTCAATTTATACTCCCTTATTCCACTTGATTATCTTCGTATTTTCCTATATCATATGTGTTTAGTGGCTGTTTTTACAATATTTTTACTCTTTTACCAGAACAGAAAGGAATGAGAAAATGAATCAAGAAAATACATCTGCACCCGCAGAAAACAAAATGGGTACCATGCCCATCGGAAAACTATTATTTAATATGTCTCTGCCTATGATGATTTCTATGCTGGTACAGGCTTTGTACAACATCGTAGACAGTATTTTTGTCGCTAAATTATCGGAAAATGCACTGACCGCCGTTTCACTTGCCTTTCCACTCCAGACACTGCTTATTGCAGTTGGAACCGGAACCGGTGTCGGCATGAATGCACTCCTTTCCAAATCACTTGGAGAGAAAAATTTCAAAAAAGCAAATGCAACTGCAAGCAACGCTGCCGTTTTATATTTTTTCAGCTATCTCGTATTTTTCATTCTTGGCTTTACGATTGTCCGTCCTTTTTACGCAAGTCAGATTGGAAATGCTGACCAGGAGATCATGGAACTCGGAATTGAGTACTTAAGCACCGTCATGATTTTTTCTTTCGGGCTGCTTGCACAGGTCTTCTTTGAGCGTCTTCTTACTTCAACCGGAAGAACCATCTTCAGTATGACTTCCCAGCTGACAGGGGCAATCACTAACATCATTCTTGATCCAATCCTGATCTTCGGACTTCTCGGAGCTCCGAAAATGGGTGTGACCGGAGCTGCTGTTGCAACCGTGATCGGACAATGCGTTGCCGCACTTGTCGCCGGATTTTGTAACCACCGGTACAATCATGATGTGAAACTGAAGTTTCATGGATTCAGACTCGATTTCCATATTATCGGCACCATTTATGCAGTTGGAATTCCAACGATTATTATGCAGTCCATCGGATCGGTTATGACTTACTGCATGAACCGCATCCTGATCGAGTTTTCATCAACCGCAACTGCTGTATTCGGCGTTTACTTTAAGCTACAGAGTTTCTTCTTCATGCCGGTATTCGGTCTCAACAATGGGATTACTCCGATCATTGCCTACAATTATGGTGCCGGTCAGAGAAAACGTATGCTCAAGACGATCAAGCTCAGTATGCTGGTTGCCTTCTGCCTCACCTTCATCGGATTCCTCTGCTTTGAAGGAATCCCACAGATACTTTTGGGTATGTTCAATGCATCGGACGAGATGCTCACCATCGGAGTTCCTGCCCTGCGGATCATCGGAATCCACTATCTGATCGCATGGTTCTGTATTGTATCAGGAACAGTATTTCAGGCTCTTGGAAAAGCATTTTTCAGTATGATCGTCTCCATTATGCGTCAGTTATTTGTACTGATCCCTGCCGCATATATCCTTGCAAAGCTTGGCGGTCTTCATGTAGTGTGGTGGTCATTCCCGATTGCGGAGGTCATTTCACTTATGGTATCCTCCTTCTTCCTGGTACGGATCAACCGGACGATCATTTCCAGGGTTCCAGAGGGAAAACTTTAGTAGAACTGTGCTCGGATAGTTCCTCTGATAGCGAAAAAGAAGATTTTCACGTGTCGATTCAGATCCGCGAAAATCTTCTTTTTATTTTAACTTTATCTTACATAAATCCCTGTATGGATTCGTCCTCGCAAGCCCAATCTCAACCGCTTCACCTGTAAACGGTGCAAACTGGTTCTGCATCACAACAAATGCCTCCCGCATTTCCGCCTGGTTCAGTCTTTTTCCCAGTGTTGTATGCGGAAACCAGGAAAACGGCTGGTATCTGCTCTGGATCCGTACCCCCTCCAGATATCTGATCTTTGAGAAAACAGACTCTGACAGCTTTTGCAGATATGCATTTAAAACCGGTGACAAATAAATTGTATGTGGCAGAAACATCCCTACCGAGCACCAGAAAATCTGTCCTTTTTCAAATTCCTGTTCCATTGCCGTAAAGCCGGCGATTGCTTTCTCTTCTTCTGCCATATCAAATGCCGACAAGGTAATATGTGGCGGAACCTTTCCGTCAATCATCGCCATATTGCCCGTTCTTTGCGCAATCTGTTCCATATATAACTGGATCTTCTTGTTTGTCCCTTCGTCAAAATAAAGCGATATGAGGTACATGCTATCCTTTCAGTCCCGCTGACTGCCGGATCATATCTTCCACTACAATATCGTAGATCTCGCCGATACTGTTACAATATTCCAGAATCTTCCATGGCTCGTTTGTATGGAAATGAATTTTGATCAGGTCTTCATCTCCTACCGCGATCAGACAGTTTCCTTCAAAATGTTCGGATATATATTCTGCAATCTCATCTTCATCCAGATCTTCATCTCTTCTGTCAATCAAAAGCTGCGTATCATAACGGTATGCAAACTGATCCTCTTCTACGTCTATACTGTGTACATTTCCCATCTGTTTGTTCCTCCTTACTCAAAGTTCAAGAACAGTATAGCATATTTTTATTTGTTATCAAATGAAATATTTCTGACCATATTCCGGTTGATCAGCTGTATTCCCTTTTCCCCTGCATCCACTTTTGGAATCCGTAAAGGATTACCGGAAAATTGACGGACTTATACTTGAATGATTTACTTTGTCGCAGAATTACGGCAGTGCTCCAATTTTACGAACAAGTTCGTTCGATTGACGGGCGTACGCCTTGAATGGATTACTTTTGTCGCAAATTTACGGCAGTACACAATCTCACGAACATAGTTCGTTCGATTGACGGGCATACGCCTTGAATGGATTACTTTTGTCGCAAATTTACGGCAGTGCACAATCTCACGAACATAGTTCGTTCGATTGACGGGCATACGCCCTATAAATAACTCAAGCCGAGGTCAAATTCCTGCTAGCAGGATTTGACCTCGGCTTTCCTTATTTGCACTGCCTATTTTTGCACAATGTTTATGATCTTCTTCGGAACGTAAATTTCTTTTACGATATTTCCTGTAAGTTTATCTGCGATTGCTTCTTTTCCGGCAGCGATTGCTTCTTCTTTTGTAGCCTCTACGGAAATCTTGATGACTGCTCTTGTTTTTCCATTGATCTGTACCGGAATTTCGATTTCATCATCTTTCATGGCTTCTGTATCGTATTTTGGCCATCCGGCACGGAATACGCTTTCTTTGTTGCCAAGTTCTTCCCAGATTTCTTCTGCCATATGTGGTGCAAATGGTGCCAGTAATACAGCAAGGGTATCCAGAGTATCTCTGTCTACTCCGCCTTCCTTCTTAGCGATCGCAACCAGTGTATTTGTATGCTCCATGAATGCAGAAATAACGGTATTCAGGCTGAAGCTTTCCAGACGGGTTGTGATATCATAAACCAGTTTATGACGTACTTTGATCATCTCTTTGGTTGGTTTGATATCTTTATCCTTGCTGTCCATAAGCAGGTTCCAGAGTTTCTTAAGGAAACGGTATACACCATCGATTCCTCTGTCATCCCACTCTGCATCCAGTTCCGGTGGTCCTACGAAGAGTTCATACATTCTTAAAGAATCGCATCCATAATCTCTTACAAGATCATCCGGAGACACGACATTTCCTTTTGACTTACTCATCTTGATACCATTCTTACCTGTGATCATTCCCTGGTTGAACAGTTTGACAAACGGCTCATCAAAATCGATCACACCGATATCGCAAAGGAATTTAGTATAGAATCTTGAATACAGAAGGTGAAGTACTGCATGTTCTACACCACCGATATACATATCTACCGGAAGCATTGCATCTGCTTTTTCTCTGGATACAAGTTCTTCGTTGTTGTGATTATCTACATAACGCAGGAAATACCATGAAGATCCAGCCCACTGCGGCATGGTATTTGTCTCACGTTTTGCCGGTTTTCCACAAACAGGACAGGTTGTATTTACCCATTCATCGATTCCCGCAAGTGGAGATTCTCCTGTTCCTGTCGGTTCATAAGATTCTACATCCGGCAGTCTCAGCGGAAGCTGATCCTCCGGTACCGGTACAGCGCCACATTCCGGACAATGTACGATCGGAATTGGTTCTCCCCAGTATCTCTGACGGGAGAATACCCAGTCACGCAGCTTGTAGTTTACAGTTGCACGTCCGATTCCTCTTTCTTCGATGATATGTGGAGCTTCTTTCTTAAGGACAGAGCTTTCCATGCCATTCCATTCTCCGGAATTGATCATCGTTCCGGAAGCCTCTGTGTAAGCTTCTGTCATATTTTCGATTTCTTTACCATCTTTTGCAATAACCTGGATGATTGGGATGTTGAACTTGGTTGCAAATTCAAAGTCACGGTCGTCATGAGCCGGTACACACATGATGGCTCCTGTACCATAATCAGCCAGTACATAATCAGAAAGCCAGATCGGTACCTTTGCTCCGTTCAGAGGGTTGATCGCGTAAGTTCCTGTAAATACACCTGTTTTTTCTTTGTCCTGCAGACGGTCTACATTAGACTTCATAGAAGAATCGAAGATATATTTTTCTACTTCTTCTTTGTGTTCCGGTGTTGCAAGCTCTGCTGCAAGCTTATGTTCCGGTGCAAGTACCATGAAGGTTGCTCCATGAAGCGTATCTGGTCTTGTTGTGTATACAGTGATCTTATCTTCTCTTCCTTCAACCGGGAAATCTACTTCTGCACCGTAAGATTTACCGATCCAGTCTGTCTGCATCTTTTTAACTTTTTCCGGCCAGTCAAGCTTATCCAGGTCATTTAACAGACGGTCTGCATATTTTGTGATACGCAGCATCCACTGACGAAGGCTCTTCTTTGTAACTTCAGCGCCGCAGCGTTCGCATTTTCCGCCTACAACCTCTTCGTTTGCAAGACCTGTCTTACAAGACGGGCACCAGTTGATCGGGAATTCTTTTTCGTATGCAAGTCCTTCTTTGAACATCTTTACAAAGATCCACTGTGTCCATTTGTAGAAATCAGGATCTGTTGTATTGACTTCCATATCCCAGTCATAAAGCGCTGAGATCTCATTGATCTGACGTTTGATATTCGCGATGTTTGCTGCTGTCGATTTTGCAGGATGGGTTCCCATCTTGATCGCATAGTTTTCAGCCGGAAGGCCGAATGCATCCCATCCCATCGGATGAATGATGTAATATCCCTGAAGCAGTTTGTAACGGCTCCACACATCGGAGATAACATAGCCTCTCCAGTGTCCTACATGAAGACCGTTTCCTGACGGATACGGGAACATGTCCAGACAATAATATTTCTTTTTCGGGTTGCCATTTTCATCCACTTTCGGATTAACCGGATTCTCAGCCCATTTTTCTTTCCATTTCTTTTCGATTGCCTTATGATTGTAAGGTACTGCCATTTTTCTTTCCTCCTGGTATTGTTTCAGTATGAAAAAAAGTGTCTTAACCTTTTATTTAACAGGAAATTCCATCAGGATTTCCTGTTAAATAAAAATCTTTCGCCTCTTTTGATAAATTCAAAGAGACGAAAGATTAAATTCCGTGGTACCACTCTTCTTCGCCGCATCCCGGTAACATAACTTACGGTGCAGCGCACTTGTGATTCTATAACGGGAATTCCCGCTTCTGCCTATCTGAAAACCGTTCAGCAGAAGAACTCAAAGGCGAGTTCAAAGATTTGATCTGCTGCCTTGCACCGCCCGGCAGTTCTCTGTACAGACTCTAATCTTTTACTGATCCTTATCCTTGTTTTTTTCATATACCTTGTTATTATAAAAATAAATACAAGTTCCGTCAAGAGATTCTTGATTGTTTTTTACAAATTCTTGATTATTTTTACCATTTAAAATTGATTTCCGTTATCTCTCAGCCATTTTCTATATTTTTTATAGTCCGGCATCCACGTCGCCACGACCTTCCAGAATGCAGCGGAATGATTCATTTCTCTACGATGTGCCAGCTCATGCACCACAACATAATCCAGAACTCCCGGCGGCATCAGCACCAGCTTCCAGTTGTAATTGAGATTCCCCACGCTACTGCAGCTTCCCCACCTGGTCTTCTGCTCCCGGATGGAAATACGCCCATAGGTCACACCCATTTTCCGGGCATAGTATCCGGTCCTTGCACCTAATACTTCTCTTGCAAGATTCCGGTAATATTTCTTTTCTGCTTCCGGCATCTCTCTCTTTTCCTGCCGCTTCATTGCATTTTCCTTCTGAAGCTTTACCTTCTGTCGGATCCAGTTCTCTTTCTCCAGAAGAAACCGGTCAATCCGCTTTTTCTCACAGGAATAGGGTGTACGGACCGTCACCTTTCCTTCCCGGTCAACTTCGATTCCAATACTGCGCCTATCTGACCGGATCAGATGATATTCTATGTCCACGACCGGATCACCTCCAGAAAGCGCTCTCCATATTTTTCAAACTTGAACTCTCCCACACCGGAAACTTTCAGCATAGCATTCTTATTTATCGGTTTTTCGATACACATCTGCACAAGGGTCTTATCGGAAAATACAATATAGGGCGGAACTTTTTCTTCTCTTGCTATCTCTGCCCGCAGAACGCGCAGGATTTCAAAAGACTCTTCCTGCTCTTTATTCAGAACCAGTCCGGCCGTTTTCTTCACTTTTTTCTTCGCTGTTGTCTTCGCCTCTTTCTCCGGTTCTTTTGCCATCTTCATTGTAAATGTCTCCTGCCCTGCAATCAGTGCTTCCGACTTTTCAGTCAGTTTCACAATCATATAAGAATCCGGCGTGGTCTTCAGATATCCTTCTGCCAGAAGCTGGTTGAATATCTGCCTGAGCTTCCACGATGGCGTCTTAGAAAGTACCCCGTAAGCCGGACTGGCACCCATGCCATACTGCCGGATCTTCGCATTGTTTGCCCCATGCACCGTATCCAGAATCACATTGATTCCATAACGCTGATGACTTTCTTTTACACACATGGCAAGTATCCTTGCCTCTGCCGTCATATCCACGGTATCAAACTGCGTCTTACAGTTTGAACAGTTCCCACAGTAATTGCTTCCGTATTCCCCAAAATACCGCAGAATATAATCACGCAGACATTCCTTTGTAAAACAATAATAAGTCATCTTTTTCAAGCGCTCCTGATCCCGCTCTATCACGATCCGGCGCGTCAGTTCATCCAGTTCCTGATTGTCGCGGTTGTTCTCAATGAACATCTGGTTTGTGATCACATCCTGTCCGCTATATAAAAGCAGGCACTCCCCCGGCTCACCGTCTCGGGCGCAGCGTCCCACTTCCTGATAATAGGATTCCAAATTCTTCGGCATATTGTAATGTACGACAAAGCGGACATTGGATTTATCAATTCCCATCCCGAATGCATTCGTCGCCACCATGATCTGCTTTCGGTCATAAATGAAATCATCCTGATTATCACGCCGCTCCTGGTCTGTCAGTCCCGCATGATACCTGGTCACGGAAAACCCATCCATTTCCAGGAGTGCGCAATTTTCCTCCACCTGCTTTCTGGTCAGGCAGTAGACGATCCCGCATTGATCCGGATGCTCCTCAATAAATGCTTTGAGTGCGGCATATTTATTCTTTGGGAACTGTACCGCAAGGAACAGATTCGGTCTGTCGTAACCTGTCATTACTACTTCCGGATCCTCCAGCATCAGGATATCGATCATATCCTCTCTTACTTCTTTCGTCGCTGTTGCAGTAAATGCACTCACAACCGGCCGCTTTGGAAGATACTCTACAAACTCTGTGATCTTTAAATAACTTGGCCGGAAATCCTGTCCCCACTGGGAAACACAGTGCGCTTCATCGACTGCGATCATAGAAATATCCACGCTCATAGCAAAATCCATAAACTCTGCAGTTTCCAGCCGCTCCGGTGCCACATAGATAATCTTATATCTTCCTTCTTTTGCAAAAGCAAGTGCCTTCCGGTACTGCCCCATAGTCAGGGAACTGTTCAGATAGGCTGCATGAACCCCTGCCTGGTTGAGGGATGCCACCTGATCCTTCATAAGAGAAATAAGGGGAGATATCACAAGTGTAATACCTCCCATCATCAGAGCCGGAATCTGAAAACAGATGGACTTTCCAGCTCCCGTTGGCAGTATGCCGAGTACATCCCGGCCGGACAGGATCGCATCGATCAGTTTCTCCTGTCCCGGTCGGAATCCGTCATAGCCAAAAAATTGCTTTAATACTTGAAATTTATCCAAGATATACTACCTCTTCTTCCGGTTTTTCTGCGGATTCCATCTCCAGCATATAAAGAACCGGCTGCTTTGGAACCATCGGACGGTACGCTTCGTACTCGAACTTGACGGTTACTTTTTTCCAGCTTCTCTGTGTGATCTGCGCTGCCCTTCCAAGATTACATGGATATCCATAGAAACGGATATCATCTGCGCAGCAGGTCATGATCTGTCTTCCCGGAATCAGCATATTTGCCGGCATTCCCTTCGGACGGAAAAGCTGTGCAAGGAAGGTGATCTTCTTGTGCTCGTAACGCTCCGGATGCTCATATGCATCCACATACCAGGTCCCAAAGTCCACATCATCAATGAAGATATGGTCTGCTTTCAGATCATATGGCAGATCCTCTTCTGTCTGCGGGATAATATTGCCATCCACGCCTTCAAAAATCAGCTGTGCCTGCGGGTTCTGGATCTTAAGGGCACGTCTGAACGCACTTCGGTCTGTATTTTCCCCACAACGGTTGATGATGATCAACTCAGATTCAGTAAGCTGGTTCATCAGCATATTCCGCATATTCTTCAGGTACATGTCCAGCGTCTCACCGCTAACCGTTGAGTACACACCCTGAATCTCCCAGTTGCGTGGGAAATCTTCATCCAGAATTTCCTGCAGATCCCAGGTTCCATTGTACTCAATGATCACCTGGACCGGATGATAGATCTTCTCACAGTTTTCAAAGAAAGTTTTATTTAACTTTTCTCTTTCTTCTATATTGAAGAGGAACAGTCCATTCTCATCCAGATATTTTTCCGAGTACTCTTCCTCTCCCTCTTCACACTGCAAAAGCAATGTCGGACCTTCTTCGATCCATTCCTGCTTCATCAGTGTGTCTTTGATAAATGTTGTTTTTCCACTGTCCAGAAATCCTGTACAGATATATACCGGTGTTGTCATCGCCGCTTGCTCCTCCTAGATATGGAATAACTTAATCAGATCCTCTTCTTTGAGATCTGTTCCGATCACGCATACACGTCCTGTGTAATCAGCCTGTCCCTCACGGACTTCATATTCTTCTGGAACCATATCAAACTGCTTCCAGGAACCGTCTGCCATCTGGATAATTCCTTTGGAACGAAGTACGGTTCCGTAAGCATCTGTCTCAGATAATGCTTTCAGCAGGTAATCCAGTTCTTCTTCTGTATACTTATGAGCAGTCTCCTTGCCCCAGCTCGTAAATACTTCATCTGCATGATGATGTCCTTCGTGTCCGTGATGATGGTCATGGCATCCGCAGGTGCAGTTCTCATCATGTTCATGATGATACTCATGCTCTTCATGGTCGTGATCATGATGGTGTTCATGGTCATGATCGTGGCATCCGCAGGTGCAGTTCTCATCATGTTCGTGATGATGCTCATGCTCCTCATGGTCGTGATCATGATCATGACCGCAGCCACATTCGTCATCATGATGATGGTGATGTTCGTGGTCGTCATGCTCATGTGCATGTTCTTCCAGGATACCTTCGATCTCAGCACCATGCTGCAGGGCATGCAAAACGGCATCTTTTCCAAGTTCTTCCCAAGGTGTGGAAATAATGGTTGCCTCTGCATTTTTCTCACGCAGCATATGCACGCACTCTTCTACCTTTTCATCTGTCATCATCTGGGTACGGCTGATAACGATCGTAGATGCATGCTCTACCTGGTTATTGAAGAATTCTCCGAAGTTCTTGAGATAGATCTTTGCTTTCTTACCGTCAACAACTGTGATTCTTCCGTCAATCTCAATATCTGCCTCATCTTTGACACCCTCGATTGCTTTTACAACATCAGAAAGCTTTCCAACTCCTGAAGGTTCGATGATGACACGATCCGGTGTATAATCTGCAAGTACTTTCTGAAGTGCTTTGCTAAAATCCCCCACCAGTGTACAGCAGATACATCCTGAGTTCATCTCTGTGATCTCAACGCCGGCATCTTTTAAGAATCCGCCATCAATACCGATCTCCCCAAATTCGTTCTCGATCAGGACCAGTCTTTCTCCCGGAAATACATCCTCGATCAGTTTCTTGATGAATGTTGTCTTTCCTGCTCCCAGGAAACCAGAAATAATATCAACTTTCGTCATTTTTCGTTCCTCTTTTCTTATTATTATAATTTCATAAATTAGCCTTTTCTAACTGCAAATTGTTTCCGAGCTATATCGTATCACATTTCTTTAAAAGATGCAAATAAATAGCTTGTTAATGCATTGTGATTAGTGTATAATAGTTTTATAAAATCTCGTACTTTTTTAGTACAAATTCATAAACAAAGGAGACTTGATAATATGGTTAATTTATTGACAGGCCCAAAAGGAAGCGGAAAAACCCAGCAAATGATCGAACGTGCTAACGAAGCTGTAAAGACATGTGAAGGAAACGTATTCTTCATCAAGAAGAGCCACAGAGATACATACAGCTTATCTTTCAACATCAGAGCGATCTGCATGGATGACTATGATGTAATCACCAATACCGATGAATATCTTGGATTTATTTACGGTATGTTAAGCGCAGACCATGATATCAAAGCAATCTTTATCGACGGTATTTTAAAGCACGCCGACATCACACTTGAGAACATTCCTTCTTTCATCGAAACACTGAAAAAGATCTCCAAAGAAAATGATGTAGATTTTTATGTCAGCATCAGTGCAACGAATGAACAGCTTGGTAATGTAGATTTTGAAGATTGTACACTCCTTAACTAAGATAGACATTATCCAAAAGGAGGGATGAAGATTTTCTGTAAATCTTCATCCCTCCTTTTATGGTTTTCCAAATGTGACAGAGCACATTCTTTTTATGCTGTGATACCAGGGTCAAAAGGTCAGAAAGCCGATGCAAGCTTGCTTGCAAGAGGATTTTTGCACTCTCGCAATCTGGTATCAAAGGGGTCAAAATACCTTTTGACCCCAACATCATGCTATTTCAAAGACAAAACCGTATTTGCCTTATCCCCTTTTGCATACTCCAGTTTTACATCATCTCCCACATTGTACTTGATGATCTCAATAAAATCGACTACCGATACATCAAAAATCTCATCTGATCCTTCCAGCATAATGTAGTAATGAGAATCTCCATCTATAACGCCCTGGGCGATTTTCGTGATCTTTCCTTCGATCGTGCCGGTATCCATCTTCACTTCTTCTTTTTCCTTGATTCCATTGGTAAGAAGCAGATTATTGTAGGATTCTTCACATGCACTTACCGTGTCCCCGATCGCAACAACCTGGTACTTCTGGACATTGACCATTGCATACTTTTTCACAAGTCCTGCATCATCCTTAAGTGCCATAAAGTAAGTCGGCTCCCCGGAAATGTTAAGCAACAGCGGGAAAGTCGCCCGATACTTCAAGTTCTGTACCTGTCCTTCTGCCGATGCCATCGCAGAATCCTCGATTGCACCTGCCACCGGATAATACTTTGTCTCCATAGTTCTCTGGTTCATCAGAACAAATCCCACATTGGACTGGTCACTGTTTACAGAAGTTACTCCCGTGTACACCCATACATCATCATCAATCGCCAGATAATTATATCCGTTTGTTGTCTTCAGACAATCTTTCTGGCTGAGTACACTGTTAAAATACCCATGCTTTAACGTGCCATAATAATCATAAAGCTGTACCAGAAGATCTGCCGAATAGGCTCGGTCGATCCATTCCGGGACTTCATCGATCCTGTAGTCCTGCATTTCGCCGGTGATCGCATTGCAGAGCACCACATGCCCTACCGTTTCTCCTCCGAAAAGACCGATATTATACTTTTTGACCGGTGCTACCCAGTATGGAACACCATTATCATCAATTTCAAAACTAAGGTCTCCGTAAATATAAGTCGGATGCGCAAAACGAAGATGACGGTAAATATTTCTTCCAAAATGCTCGCTGGTCGAATACTTCATTCCCTGCTCCAGCTTTACCATCTCCGTTGTCTGACTTGCCATATCGATCCGGATATATGCAGGAAGTCCATCTTTCCGATTGGTAAACCATTTGATCAGATTCGCATATTTCAAAGGTGACACACGGACCGGACGATCCTTGTAGTTGATCTGACTGTAGATATCGTCCACCTCAAACTGGGATACCATATCTGACATGCTTCCCATCTTCCGGTCTCCTAAAAGCTGCGCAGACTCCTTATCCAGAAGCGGGATCTGGTCAAAGGAAAGCTCCTCGATATCTTTTGTGAATTCACCCTCTTCTACCTTCAGAAGCTGTTGGTATTTCTTCGCATTCACAATCGGTGAAGAAAGAATGGTTCCGGCCAGATAAATCACTAACAAAAAAATAAAAAGACGGACACACCATTTGAAACCTTTGGATTCTTTCATCTCCTTCAGATCAATCGCTCCGTATCGCAAGCCTTTTTTTCCTGCAAACACAAGACCGACCGCAAGCACCAGAACAAGCACAAAATACCACACTCCGGAAGAATGGATATTAAAAGCCGGCAGTGATACATAATACCAGATTCCTGCTGCCACTAAAAGCAGCAGAAAACTGATCGCTATATTTTTCTTTTTCATAAATTCTCCTTTTCATCGTTTTGCCTTACCAAAGCTGTCTTAGAATTTTCTACTCCAAAGTGACGGCGAGAACAGCATCAGGAACGGGAAGATTTCCAGTCGTCCGATCAGCATATCCACGCAGAAAACAATCTTCGAGAAGTCTGAGAACTTCGCAAAATTTTCCACCGGTCCTACCAGATTCAGTCCCGGTCCTACATTATTAAGTGTAGTAAGCACTCCGGTAAATGAAGTAGTAAAATCAAAGTTATTGATCGAGATCAGAAGCACGGATACGATCAGGATTAGTATATACGCAATAAAGTATACATATACCCCCCGCATCGTCTCTTCTTTCATTTTTTTCCCATTTACTTTTACGATATTGACTGCTTTCGGATGGATCATAGTTTTCAGCTCCCGGCGGATGCTTTTTACCAGGATCAGAAGTCTTGATACCTTGATACCACCGCCTGTTGAACCGGCAGAAGCACCGATTACCATCACAAGAAGCAGAACACATTTGGAAAGCTCCGGCCACTTATTGAAATCTGCCGTCACAAATCCAGTTGTCGTGATCACGGATGCCACCTGGAACGCCGCATAGCGGAATGCCTTTAAAAGAGAATGATAACCTCCGGCGATATTGCAGGTGATCACAACGGTTGCTCCTGCAATGATTCCCAGGTAAGCACGCAGCTCCTCATTCTTAAATACACTCTTAAATTCTTTCAAAAGCAGAAAGAAATACAGATTAAAATTGATACCAAACAGGATCATAAATACGGTGATCACACCATCAATGTAAGCACTGTTGAAGTGTGCCACACTTGCATTGTAGCCGGAAAATCCTCCGGTACCGGCAGTACTGAATGCATGTGTCACTGCGTCAAACAGATTCATCCCTCCTGCCAGAAGAAAAACTACCTCAATTGCAGTCAGTGCAAAATACATTCCATACAGGATCCTTGCGGTTCCTCTTGCCTTTGGAACCAGTTTATCTGCCTCTGGCCCCGGAACTTCCGCACGCATCAGATGCATGGAATTCTTCTCATCCAGAGAGGTAAGTACCATAACAAATACCAGCACTCCCATTCCACCAACCCAATGTGTCAGGGAACGCCAGAAAAGAATTCCTTTCGGAAGTCCTTCAATCTCAGTCAGGATCGTAGAACCTGTCGTCGTAAATCCGGATACTGTTTCAAAAAAAGCATCCACATAGCTTGGAATACTTTTACTGAGTACAAATGGAAGTGCACCTGCAAGTGACCAGAAAATCCAGGCCGTTGCAACAATGATCAGACCTTCTTTGGCATAAATCGTCATGTTCTCCGGGCATTTTCTGCCAAACAGCAGATAAATTGCCGTCAGGATCGCAGCTGTAATCAGAAAATAAACCGATGTGTGCTCGCCATAAATAATTCCAACCATCATCGGAAGCAGCATCAGCAGTCCCTCTGCTCCCATCATCTTGCTGATGATATAGCGTATCATTTTCACATTCATTTCTTTTCACCCCTATTGCTCAGCCAGAATATCTGTGATATCCTTAACTTTCTTCTGGGTTGTAACGATTACAACACTGTCGCCCACCTGAATGGATTCATCCCCGTCCGGAATAATAATCTGCCGTTTTCTTCCGATACATGCGATCAGATTGTTCGGCTTCAGTTCCAGATCCTTAAACGGGATATCTGTATATTCTGTTTTTTCTTTGATAATAAATTCCAGTGCTTCTACTCTTCCGCCAACCAGCTGATACATAGATTCAACATTGACATTCTTGAGAGAATTCTGGCGTGCACGCACATAACTCATGATCGCATCTGCTGTTGCAGTCTTTGCCGATACGATCAGATCGATCCCAAGTTCCTCGACAAGCTGGGCACGTCCGTCTTCGTTGACCTTTGCCACGATCTTGTCCACACCTTTTGTCTTTGCAAAAAGTGCAAGGATAATATTCTCCTCATCCATACCGGTCAGGCTGACCAGGGCATCTGCCTGTTCAATTCCTTCTTCGATCAGAAGGTCATGGTCTGCGGCATTCCCACAGATGATCGTCGCTTTCGGAAGCTGGTCGCAGAGATCTTCGCATTTCTTCCAGTCCTGCTCAATGATCTTAACCTGCATACCAAGTCCTAAAAGCTGTTTTGCCAGATAATATCCGACTTTTCCCCCACCACAGACCAGAATATTCTTCGGCTCTTTCCGCTTTCCGATCAGATGGAAAAATTCTTCAATATATTTGTGGGATGCAACAATATGAAGCCGGTCTCCATCATGGATGACAAAATCACCATTCGGGATGATCACTTCCGATCCACGTCTTACAGCACATACCAGAACTTTGATCTGGAACTTGCGGTAAAGCTCAGCAAGCGATACTCCGCCCAGATGGCTTCTTTCTTTGACAATGAATTCTACCATTTCGACTTTTCCCTTCATAAAAGTCTCTACCTTTGCAGTATCCGGAAGAAGGATCGATCTGGAAATCTCAAATGCAGCCGCAAGTTCCGGGTTGACAGCCATACTCAGTCTTAAGTCCTCTTTCAAAAGATCGATCTGCTGATAATAGATCGGATTCCTTACACGGGCGATCGTGTGCTTTGCCCCCAGTCTCTTTGCGAGCAGGCAGCTCAGCATATTCAGTTCGTCTGTCGATGCACATGCCACAACAAGATCAGCGCCCGGCACTCCTGCTTCTTTCTGCACTTTCGCATCTGCACCATCTCCGGTAATGCAGAGAATATCAAGCTGATTCAGTGCTTCTTTTAATTTCCCCTCATTCTGGTCAATCAAAACCACATCGTAATTTTCTTCGGATAACTGTATGGTCAGTTTATGACCAACCTTCCCGTCCCCAATAATTACAATTTTCATTTTTCTTTTCCTCTACTTTTTCTCTTAATACTAAACCTTTAATACTAAAATTGTATAAAATACCAATGTGACAGCCGAAGCTGCCACCATCATAATATGTATACCACTTTTAGTACGAAAGTACAATAGAAAAAACCGGGATTTTCTCCCGGCTTTTCCTTATTCTTATTCTTCAGCTGCACGCTTTTCAATTTCTTTTTCCTGTACATCTGCCGGAGCCTGTTCATAACGGGCAAATTCATACGAATAGCTTCCTCGTCCACCTGTCATAGAACGAAGTGTTGTGCAATATCCAAACATGCCTGTCATCGGTACATCCGCTTCAATTACCTGATATCCGCCTGACTGTGGATTCATTCCAAGAACACGGCCACGTCTCTTGTTCAGATCTCCCATAACGTCTCCGGTATAATCATCCGGAACGGTTACTTTCACAGATGCGATTGGCTCAAGAAGAACCGGTCCTGCTTCCATAAATCCTTTCTTAAATGCCTGGATCGTCGCAGTCTTAAATGCCATTTCAGAAGAATCTACCGGATGGTAAGATCCATCATACAGGGTTGCTTTCACGCCAACTACCGGATATCCAGCGAGAGGTCCTTTTAATACAGATTCCTGCAATCCTTTTTCAACCGCCGGGAAGTAATTCTTCGGAACAGCACCTCCGACTACTTCTTCCTGGAATACATACGGTGTATCCAGATCTCCGGATGGTTCAAAACGCATCTTAACATGTCCATACTGTCCATGTCCTCCGGACTGTTTCTTATACTTGGTATCTACATCCGAGTTCTTGCGGATCGTCTCACGGAACGCAACTTTTGGTGTCTCCAGTCTGATTCCGACTTTGTAACGCTCTGCCAGCTTGCTTGCTGTCACTTCCAGATGCTGGTCACCCATTCCATAAATCAGTGACTGGCGGTTCTCACTGTCATTTACCACTTTCAGTGTCACATCCTCTGCCATCATCTTCGCAAGAGCCTGTGATACCTTGTCCTCATCACCTTTGTTATTCACTACATACTTCATATATGTATACGGTTTGGAGTATTCGGTTCTTCCATAAGATACCGGTGTATTTTTTGTTGAAAGGGTATCCCCTGTCTTTGTACTTGTCAGTTTTGCAATCGCTCCGATATCACCTGCAAACAGTTCCTGAACTTCTACCGGTTTGTTGCCGGATAAGGTGTAGATCTTGCCGATCTTTGCTTCTGCATCTGACTCCGGATTGTAAAGGACATCATCCCCCTTTAATACACCGGAACATACTTTTACGAAAGAATATTTTCCGATAAACGGATCTACCATGGTCTTGAATACATATGCGGTCTTTGCGGCTGCAAAATCATGATGTGCTTCAAAGATCTCATTGGTCTTACGGTTGATGCCTACGCATTCACGGTATTCCGGACTTGGGAAAAATCTTACGATATCAGACAGTAAGTTTGCAACACCCTGTGCCTGAACATTGGATCCCATTGCTACCGGAACGATATCTCCGTCCATAACTTCTGTTCTCATGGCAGAGCGGATCTCTTCAACCGAGAATTCATCTCCCTCAAAATAACGTTCCATAAATGCTTCACTGGTCTCTGCCACTGCTTCAAGAAGCTTCTCTCTGTAAATCTGCAGGTTCGGCAGACAGTAATCCGGAATCTCACACTCTTCTCTCTGTCCAAGTCCGGTGTATCTTCTACCTGCATTCTTGATAACATTGACATAACCTACTAATTTCTCGTTCTCACGGATCGGTTGGAAATGTGGTGCAATCACTTTACCGTATCTTGCGGTCAGATCTTCAACAACCTGACGGAAGCTGGCATCATCCACATCCATCTCAGTAACATAGATCATACGCGGAAGATTATACTTATCACAGAGCTCCCATGCTTTCTCGGTTCCTACCTGCACACCGGCTTTTCCGGAAACAACGATAACAGCTGCATCGGCTGCGCTGACTGCTTCTTCCACTTCTCCGACAAAATCAAAATATCCAGGTGTATCAAGGATATTAATCTTTGCTTTTTCCCATTCAATCGGAATCAGACTTGTGCTAAGTGAGAATTTACGTTTCTGTTCTTCTTTATCAAAATCACTGATCGTATTACCGTTCTCAACAGATCCCATACGATTTGTTGCTCCAGATACATAAGCCATCGCTTCTGCCAGACTGGTCTTTCCGCTTCCCCCATGTCCTAAAAGGACCACGTTTCTAATTTCATCCGTTCTGTAAACCTTCATGCTTGCTGCCTCCTTGCTAAAGTTTCTCATGGATATATTGTACTAAACTTTCTATAAAAACACAACTATTTTATAGAATTTCAACAAAAACTTTCACTTTTGCACTTTAAAGTATTGCTTTATTGACAGATAGCCTGTTTTCCTATATTATGAAAGGTAGACTATCACGAAAGGACGAAAAATTATGAAACAGAAAAAAATCGGATTTATCGGACTCGGACTCATTGGGGGCTCTATTGCAAAGGCGATCCGGCGATATTATCCGGATTATGAGATTGTCGCTTTCGACAAGAATAGAGAAACTCTGGCACTTGCCACACAAGAATCCATCATCAATGTGGCCTGTACCTCAATCGATGATAATTTCCGAGGCTGCAACTACATCTTCTTATGTGCCCCGGTTGCTTTCAATACTGCATATTTAAAGCAGATGATGCCTTACCTGCATGATGATATGATCCTGACTGACGTCGGAAGTGTCAAAACTCCGATCCATGACGAGATCATCCGGCTGGGACTGGAGGATTACTTTATCGGAGGACACCCGATGGCCGGTTCCGAAAAGAGTGGTTTTGCCAATTCCAAACCAATCCTGATTGAGAACGCTTACTTTGTTCTCACCCCTTCCGCCAAAGTAGCGAAAAAAAAGGTTGATGCATACGCATCCTTCGTAGAATCCTTGCGTGCACTTCCAATCGTACTGGATTATCATGAACACGACATCGTCACCGGCACGATCAGCCACTTGCCACATATCATTGCCGCAAGTCTGGTCAACTTTGTCAGAGACACCGACACCAAGGATGAGCTGATGAAAACCCTCGCCGCCGGCGGCTTTAAGGACATTACGCGAATCGCCTCTTCCTCACCGACCATGTGGGAACATATCTGTGCACAGAATCAGAGTAATATTTCCCAGATCCTTGGAAATTATATCGAAACATTAAATGAAGCGAAAAAACTGGTTGATGCCGGAGACTCCCAGGGAATCTACGATATGTTCGACCATTCCCGGAACTACCGCAATTCCATGCCAAACGGTTCTGCCGGCCCGATCAAGCGTGCATTCGAGATCTACTGTGACATCCCGGATGAAGCCGGTGTGATCGCCACCATTGCGACCATCCTCGCTTCTAATGCACTCAGCATTAAGAACATCGGAATCGTTCATAACCGTGAATTTGAAGAAGGCGTACTCCGCATCGAATTCTATGACAGCATCTCCTGTGAGAAGGCAGTAGCACTTTTGCAGAAGCATCGTTATATTGTTTATGAGCGTTAATAATTAAATGATGATACCAGGGTCAAAAGGTCAGAAAGCCGATGCAAGCTTGCTTGCAAGAGGATTTTTGACCTCTTGACCCGCCAAAAACATGAGTAAGTAGCCATTTTTCAAAGAAAAATGAGCGGATTACGAATGTTTTTGAGGATTGCGGGAATTGCAAGACAGTCCAAAAAATCTTTTCAGAACTTTGTGTAAATTGGTCACAATGCTTGAAAATAGAATTTTACGAATGAGAGGTTACTATATTATGCAAATCCAACCTGTTAAACAGCTTCGCGGGGAAGTATCTGTTCCCGGCGATAAATCCATCTCCCACCGTTCTATTATGTTCGGTGCACTGGCAAAAGGAACTACTGAGATCACACATTTTCTTCACGGCGCCGACTGCCTCTCTACCATCGGCTGCTTTCGTGCCATGGGAATCAATATCGAAGACACACCTGACCGTATCCTGGTTCACGGCAAAGGTCTTCACGGACTTTCCGAACCTTCTTCTTTTTTAGATGTGGGGAACAGCGGAACCACCACAAGACTGATTTCCGGTATTCTTTCCGGTCAGCCGTTTGCCACCACTCTTTCCGGCGATGCTTCTCTGAACTCCCGCCCGATGAAGAGGATCATGGAGCCTCTTGGGATGATGGGCGCTGATATTTTAAGCCAGAATGGGAACGGGTGCGCACCACTTTTGATCAACAGCCTGCTTCCTGCCGGTCAGAATCCATCCCTGCACGCAATCCACTATCACTCAAAAGTAGCTTCTGCTCAGGTTAAATCTTCCGTACTCCTGGCAGGACTTTATGCAGACGGATTAACCCTGGTTACAGAACCTGTACTTTCCCGTAATCATACAGAACTGATGCTGAATGGCTTCGGTGCCAACGTACAGACAGAAATACATTCTGATGGCAGTGCAACTGCATCTATTCTCCCATGTGAGGAATTATACGGACAGAAGATCCTGGTTCCCGGAGATATTTCTTCTGCTGCTTACTTCATCGCTGCTGCCCTTCTGGTTCCAGGTTCTGAACTTCTAATAAAGAATGTAGGTACTAACCCGACCCGTGCCGGAATCCTTGAAGTATGCAGGGCAATGGGGGCAGACATTACCTATCTAAATGAAAATTGTGACAGTGGTGAACCAACTGCCGATCTTCTTGTACGTACAAGCACTCTTCACGGAACCACCGTAGAAGGTGCAATCATCCCTACACTGATCGATGAGATTCCGATGATTGCAGTGATGGCTGCTTTCGCCGAGGGAACTACGATCATCAGGGATGCTGCCGAATTGAAGGTCAAAGAGACTGACCGTATCAAAACAACTACAGAAGGACTTCTTGCCATGGGCGTTGATGTAACACCAACCGGCGACGGCATGATCATCCGTGGCGGTAATCCGGTTCATGGAGGACAGATCAACAGTTATCTGGATCACCGGATCGCAATGGCCTTTTCCATCGCAGCCCTTGCCGCCGAGGGAAATACTGAAATCCAGGATGGTCAGTGTGTAGATGTATCTTATCCTTCATTTTTTACGGAACTTCATTCCCTTTCCCTGTAATTTCAGGAAAAAATACAAAAAAAGAAAGCCGCACACTACATAAGTAGTGTATAGCTTTCTTTTTTATACGCCCTGTCACTGTTTCTCTAATCCGTGAATCCAGTCTGTCTTAAGAAACAGAATCAAAAATATCACCGAACTGATAAACCAGGTAAGTGGATATGCCCAGTAGATTACATTGATCATCGGAATAATCCTGATAACAATACTAATATAGGTTACCCGGACTCCGCACCATACAAGCATCATAACAAACATCGGAACAATACTTCTTCCCGCCCCTCTCTGAATTGCTGCCATACAATGCGAAAACGCAAGCAGACAATAGAAAAGAGCGATCGTATGTGCCTCTGCAATTCCATATTCAATTGCTTTTTGATCTCCTCCAAACGCAGCGATCAGGTATGGTGAAAAGAAAAAAACTGCTATTCCGATCACTTCTGCTATCCCGATTCCACAAATGGTTCCAAACAATGCCCCTTTTTTTGTCCGGTCATACTCTTTTGCTCCCAGATTCTGTCCAATAAACGTCGTGAGTGCCTGTGAGAAGCAGGTAACCGGAATAAATCCAAATCCTTCAATTTTGGAATATGACCCACACCCAGCCATTGCCAGAGCCCCAAACTGATTAATATTCGACTGTACAAATACATTTGCAACCGCAATAATGGAATTCTGGATTCCTGCCGGTATTCCGTTTACCACGATCAGCCGCAGCATATTCCCATCCATCCGAAGTTCACGAAAAGATAACCGGAACGCCTCTGGTTCCCTACGCAGTTTTCTGATACACAGAACCGCACTTAATATCTGTGAAACAATCGTTGCAAAAGCTGCTGCACCTACACCAAATCCTAAACCTCCGATCAGCACCAGATCCAGAATCACATTCAGACACGCTGAAATGATCAGATAGATGACCGGACTCTTACTGTCACCAAGTGACTGCAAAATCCCCATTCCAAAGTTATAAATTACAAATCCAAGTGAACCTGCAAAATACACCCTGAAATAAACCAGTGATTTCGGCAGTACCTCTTCCGGCGTACCAATCAGTTTTAAAATCTGCGGTGCAAGGATCAACGCGGCAACCGTAAGAAAAATTCCACATACGCCACCAAATGCCAGTGCCGTATGGATTGCTTTTTTCAGCTTCTCATATTCTCCGGCTCCAAAATACCTCGCAATGACAACACCGGCTCCCACGCCAATTCCCCCAAAAAATCCTACCATCAGGAATATCAGATTCCCTGATGAGCTGACAGCTGCAAGTGCATTATTCCCAAGAAAATTTCCCACGATCAGCGAATCCGCCACATTATACAACTGCTGGAATAAATTCCCCCATAGAAGCGGAATCGCAAACATAATAATCTTTTTCGGAATAGATCCCGTTGTCAGTAGATTAGCGTTTGATGTTTCCCCCATAATTAAACTTGTCCTCCTATAATATTTTAAGTCTATTATACTCCTGATACGGTTAATTCACCAGCAAATATATCGGAAACAATATTTGATTCTTTTTTAATAAATCATAAATCTATTTTTTCATCAATTATTATAACCTTTTTAAATTATCCTTCAATGTATATTGCATTTTCCATCCTCTTCTATTAAACTATTATGATATATACTATAAATTTTTTGGGGGAATTTTCTATGCAAAATTATCTTGAATTTATCGGAAACGAACTGAAAGCTTTAACTTCTATTCCAAGCCCATCCGGTTATACCAAAGATGTGGCTGCATACCTGATGAAGACTTTATCAGATATGGGATATGAACCACAGCTTTCTAACAAAGGCAACGTATTCGTAACGATCGGCGGAGAGGGGAATCCGCTGGTACTTGCAGCACACGTTGATACCCTCGGTGCCATGGTGCGTTCTGTCAAAGCAAATGGAAGACTGCGTCCGACTACTCTCGGTGGACACCAGTGGAGTACCGCTGATGGGGAAAACTGCACGATCCACACACGCTACGGACGCGTTTATACCGGTGTAGTACTAAATACTGAACCTTCTGTTCATGTTGCAGATTCTGCTGTTGAGACAAAAGAAGAAAATATGGAAATCCTTCTGGATGAAAATGTGGACACTAAAGAAGGAACTCTTTCACTTGGCGTACAGCCTGGAGATATCATCGCCATGGACCCGCGTACCCAGATCACACCGAGCGGTTATATCAAAAGCCGTTTCTTAGATGACAAGCTTTCTGCTTCCATCCTTCTCGGTCTGGCAAAATGCGTAAAAGATGAATCTATTGCGCTTTCCCGCAAAGTTTCTCTTCTTTTCACTGTATATGAAGAAGTCGGACACGGCGGAAGTTTTGTTGCCGAAGATACAACAGAGATGATTTCTGTTGACATGGGCTGCGTCGGATCCGATCTCGGATGTACCGAACGCATGGTATCTATTTGCGCAAAAGATTCCGGCGGTCCTTACAACTACGACGTAACATCTGCTCTTGCCGAAACTGCAAAAGAAGAAGGATTGGATTATGCGATCGATGTGTATCCGCATTACGGTTCTGATGTAGAGGCAACTCTTCGGGCAGGATATGATATCCGCCATGGTCTGGTTGGTCCTGGGGTGTATGCATCACATAACTATGAAAGATCCCATATGGATGGGGTAAAGAATACGCTTTTGTTGTTGAAGAAGTATATTCAAAAATAAAAAGTATAAATAGCTAACGTTCAAAAATAAAACATCTGCGATATGCATACCGCAGATGTTTTATTTTTTCAATATTAGTCATATTTTTCTTAAGTCCGTTAAATGCAAGTGCCTCTTCTACCAGTTCTTTTCTCTTTTTCTTATCTTGTCATGATCTGGATGATCGTTTTATCCGTCTCACGCATTCCCTTCTTTGCAAGCTCTCCAATATTACGGATCGTGTTTTCTACACCTTTTTCTACAAGTCCGTCTCCGCCATAGAACTGCTTTCCATTTTTCTGCATCTGAAGTCCCAGAAGCCCTGCTTCTACAGCTGATGCGATTTTTGCCGCGCAGCTTGCCTTCGCTCCATCACACACAACACCTGAGTTAATGGCAACTGCATTTACAATTACATGAGAAATCTCATATGCACGTCCGCCATACAGATAACAGATTCCTGCACCTGCACCACATCCTGCACTGATCGCGCCACAATATGCAGACAGTCTTCCGATTCCTGTCTTCATATGGATTGTGATCAGATTTGACACAACCAGCGCGCGGAGCATCATCTCTTTTGAGACATTTAACTCTTTTGCATAGACGATCACCGGAAGAGAAGTTGTCATTCCCTGGTTACCGCTTCCCGAATTGATGACAACCGGAAGTTCACATCCGTTCATTCTTGCATCCGATCCGGCCGCTGCCATCGCTTTCGCACGGTTATGTACACTGTTTCCATATGCTTCCATCAAAGTCTTTCCAATGGCAGCTCCCCAGTTTCCTGTCATGCCCTCTTCGGCAATTGCCCAGTTATAATCAATCTGTCTCTGCAGAACTTCCTCTACGTCTGCAACGTCTACGCAGTCTGCGAATTCAATGATCTTCTCCACAGTCAGAAGAGAACGGTCCGTCGCACAGCTGGATCCCTGCTCTTCATATGCTTTTTCTCTGATGATCTCATCATCTTTCTTTACACAGATCACATTGGTGTGAAAACCTGCGATCTCTACGTATCCGCTGTGTCCGCCTGCACATGCCTTGATCTGGATGTCGAAAATATATTCTTTATCGGATTCCCGGATTGTCATCGGCATGGTATCCAGCATCTTTTTCATTTCTACTTTCTGTTCCCCTGTGATCTCTTCCAGAATTTCCAGTTCTTTTTCCGGACATCCGGCTACAATCCCTGCACAGACTGCTGCACCGATTCCGCGAAGTCCTCCTGTGCACGGTACAACGACACTTTTTACATTCTTAATAATATTTGCACTGACATTTACTTCTACAGATTCCGGTTTTTCCCCAAGAGCCTGAACTGCAACTGCTGCCGCGTAAGCTACTGCAATCGGCTCTGTACATCCCATCGCCGGAAGCAACTCTTCCTTTAAAATTTCCACATATTCATTGTATATTTTTTGTTCCATCTTTTCTCTCCTCTGTCAGATGACACCCCATTCATCTTTTTATTGTTCCCTGTTTATTTTATAGTATTCCTGCCTTTCCCACAAGCTTTTCTCTCCATTTTTTCAGGGTTTACATAATTACCATGATTACATTCCAAAAATATTCTTTTATTTTTATTTAACGCCTCCGAAAATTTTCCTGTAACATTTTTTAGTCAAATTTCTCTGTTATATCATCACAAAATGCCGGGCAACATTTTGTACTGTCCGGCATTTTTCTATCCTGTAGCAATTTATTTTCCAATCTCTTCTCTAGTCTCTTTAAAACATTTGATAATGAAATCAATATCTTCTTTTGTATGGCTCGCGCATACCTGTGTGCGGATTCTTGCTTTTCCTTTCGGTACAACCGGATAAGAGAATGCAACCACATATACCCCTTTTTCCATCATTTTCTTTGCATATTCTCCGGCAAGTCTTTCATCATAAAGCATAACCGGTACACATGGATGGGTTCCTTCGATGATATCAAATCCATTTTCTACCAGCTGCTTGCGGTAGTATGCGGTTACTTCTTCCAGATGGTCACGAAGCTCGGTGCTTTCTTCCAGCATATTGAACATCTCAATACTTGCTCCTGCGATTGCCGGTGCAAGAGAGTTGGAGAACAGGTACGGACGACTTCTCTGACGAAGCAGATCGATGATCTCTTTTCTTCCGGATGTATATCCACCGGAAGCCCCACCGAGTGCTTTTCCGAGTGTTCCTGTAATGATATCCACTCTTCCTTCTACGCCACAGTATTCGGAAGTTCCTCTGCCGTGTGCTCCTACAAATCCAACTGCATGGCTGTCATCCACCATAACCAGTGCGTTGTATTTATCAGCAAGATCACAGACACCTTTTAAGTTACAGATGATTCCATCCATTGAAAATACACCGTCTGTAGCGATCAGTTTGACTCTTGCTCCTGCTGCATCTGCAGCCTGAAGCTGTGCTTCCAGATCTTCCATGTTGTTATTTTTATAGCGGTATCTTTTTGCCTTACAGAGACGAACTCCGTCAATGATGGAAGCATGGTTCAGTTCATCACTGATCACTGCATCCTCCGCAGTCAGGATTGTTTCAAAAAGTCCACCATTTGCATCAAAGCAGGAAGAATATAAAATCGTATCATCTGTTCCCAGAAATCCGGAAATCTTCTTTTCCAGTTTTTTGTGGATGTCCTGTGTTCCGCAGATAAATCTGACAGAAGCAACCCCATATCCTTTTTCATCATAAGTTCTCTTCGCTGCATCGATCAGTCTCTGATTGTCCCCAAGTCCAAGATAGTTATTGGCACACATATTAAGAAGCTCTCTTCCGTCTTCCATTACAACCTTTGCGCCCTGCGGAGATACGAACGGTGCTTCCCCTTTGAAAAGACCATCTGCTTTGATCTGTTCTACTTCTTTTGTATAAATACTTAAAATATCATTTTTTCTTGCCATTTTATTCTCTCCTTCTTCTGCTTTTCCTAATCGTTAATATGTGCCCAGTCAAGGATCACCTTTCCTGACTGTCCTGAGATCATTGCCTCAAATCCTTTTTCATAATCGCGGATATCAAAATGGTGTGTGATGATCGGTGAAATATCAAGTCCCGCCTGGATCATCGTAGACATCTTGTACCAGGTATCCCATACTTTTCTTCCATAAATTCCGCGGATATTCAGCCCATTGAAGATCACTGTCTCAAGATCTACGGTTGCATCCTGTCTCTGCAATCCGAGAAGTGCGATCTTTCCACCATGTTTCATGTTATGGATCATATCAGAAAGTCCCGGCTGGCTTCCGGACATTTCAAGTCCGATATCAAAGCCTTCTGTCATTCCGATCTCATGCATCACATCCGTCAGTTTTTCCTGTGTCAGATTAACACATCTGGTCGCACCCATTTTTGCTGCCAGATCCAGACGGTACTGGTTCATATCCGTGATTACCACATGTCTTGCTCCTGCAAATTTTGCGATCGCCGCTGCCATGATCCCAATCGGCCCTGCACCTGTGATCAGCACATCTTCACCAAGCATGTCGTAAGATAATGCAGTATGGGTTGCATTTCCAAATGGATCAAAGATCGCATATAATTCTTCATCAATTGCCGGATTGCACGGCCATACATTTGAAGCGGGAATAACCAGATATTCTGCAAACGCACCGTTCCGGTTTACCCCAACGCCTTTGGCATCTTTGCAGTTCTCTTTGTGCCCTTCCAGACAGTTTCTGCATTTTCCACAAGTGATATGTCCTTCACCGGATACCAGATCGCCCACCTTGAATCCCTGTACACCTGCACCGACTTCTACAACTTCCCCGACATATTCATGTCCTGCGGTCAGTCCGATCGGAATAGTATGTTGTGCCCATTCATTCCACTGGTAAATATGTACATCGGTACCGCAGATTGCATTTTTATGGATCTTGATCTTTACGTCATTTGGTCCTACTTCCGGAATCTGTACTCTTTTCAGCCAGAGTCCCTGTTCCGGTTTTTCCTTTACTAACGCCCACATTTTATTATCATTCATCTTCATTACCTCCGCATGACACATATGTCCGTTTAACGCGGACTTTTTATTATTTTTGTCTTTCTATACTTAGGATACCCTATTTTTCTTCTCTTTTCAATCTACTTTTCCGTGATGCACAAACATTTTACATATTCATGTTTTTGTAGCGGATACAAACACATGTGTCTTTCTATTGCAAGCACATTTATTATATATATACAAAAACAGACAGATAAATCTGTCTGTTTTTCACAATGCCCTACTGTCGATTTTCACAATTTCGTTCTGTTTATAACAATCTTTTTTCTTTCTGATGTACCCTTTTTCTCACAAAATAGAAGCACATAACCTGAAGTACAATAGTAAGGATCCATGACACCGGATAGGATACAAAAAGTACGGATAAAGATCTGTGGTTCGGAAAAATTCCAAATACCCACACAATTCTTGTTCCCACCGTTCCGATCACTGAAAGCACCATCGGGACTGCTGAATATCCCATTCCACGAAGCGCACCCGGAAACAAATCCATGATCCCACACAGAAAATAAGTGATCGATGTATACGCCAGGATTTCCATTCCGCAGTTGATAACCTTTGGATCTGAAGTATAAACTGTCAGAATCTGCGGTCCGAAGCTATAGGCAAGACCACCAAGCACTGCCGCGATCGATATAGACAGAATCGCACAGTCACGCAGCACCTTATCCATTCGTTTCAGCTTACCCACACCATAATTCTGACTGGTAAAACTCATACATGCCTGGGTGATCGAATTCACTGACATATAAAGGAACCCAAGTATATTGTTCGCTGCTGTATAGCCTGCCATCGCAATCGATCCAAATGAATTAACCGAAGACTGCAACAGTGCATTTGACAAATTGATGACCGTACTCTGGATTCCCGCCGGAACTCCCACCTGGAAAATCTGTTCCATGTAGGCACCATTGATCTTCAGTTTGGAGAAACGAAGCTGATAACTTCCTTCCGACCGGTACAGACAGGTCAGTACCAGCACACAGGAAATCAGCTGTGAAATAATTGTTCCAATTGCAACCCCGGCAACTCCCATATGAAAAAGAATAACCAGTATCATGTTCAGCGCGGCATTTGCAATTCCGGAAATGATCAGGAAGATCAATGGCCTTTTTGTATCACCGATCGCCCTTAAAATGGCCGCCCCATAGTTATATAACATAAAAAATGGCATTCCCATAAAATAGATCCGCATATATAAGGCAGACTGCCCGATCACATCATCCGGCGTTCCCATAATTTCAAGTGCCCACTTTGCAAGAAGCACCCCGATAACTGCCATCATAATTCCACTGATCAGCGCAAGTGTGATCGAAGTATGTACTGTTTCCGACATCTCCCGGTCTTTGCCCGCTGCATAAAATCTGGCTGCAAGAACATTGGCACCAAGTGAAATTCCGATAAACAGGTTCGTAAACACATTAATCAGTGCTGTTGTGGAGCCGACTGCAGCAAGTGCCTGACTCCCGGAGAATCTTCCTACCACGATGATATCCACTGCATTAAACGCAAGCTGCAGAATTCCGGAAACCATAAGCGGCAGTGAAAAAGAGATCAGCTTGTCCATGATGGAGCCGTTGCACATATCAATTTCAAACTTATTTTTTTTCACATTATTCACCCAGCCCTTCATCAAATGTAAGTCTCATCTGATTCCAGACCACGTTTCCATGTACTGATTCTGAGACACCTTCATTTTTGAATCCAAACCTGGCATAATAAGATAGCAGCCGGTCCTTGCAGGTAAGGACAAGTCCCTTTCTTCCCTGCTCTTTTGCATCTGTAATCGCTCTTTTGATCAATTCTCCTGCATATCCATGTTTCCGGTAAGACGGCAGCGTATTTACACCAAAAATCATCTGCCAGTCACCTTTTTCATCATGCATTTCCGCTTTTTCATACATTTCGTCTGTCAGATCTTCCTGATTCGTCACCATACCGTCCACGAAGGCGATCAACTTCTCTTCTTCAAACATCAGCCAGAAATGATCTTTATAAAAAGTAAGTCTCTTTTCAAATTCTTCTTCTGTTGCCGCTTCTGCTGCCGGGAAACACGCTGCCTCCACACGGGCAATTTCTTTCAGATCACTCAGATCTGCTGTTCTTATTCTCATCTTTACTCTCCCTCTTTTCCTAATATTTTCAGCATTTTTTCTACATTTTCGCTGGTCCATGCCGGAAATTCCAGTACCGCATCCGGGATATCCTGCCTTCCGGAATCCGGGTTGTGGAACCAGATACATTTCATACCGGCTGCTCTGGCAGCTCCTCCACCGTTAGTCGAATCCTCTACTACCAGACAGTCCTCCGGCTCCATTCCCAGTTTCTCTGCCGTTACAAGGAAAGTATCCGGTGCCGGTTTTGGATGCTCTACATAATCTCCACTCATGACCACTGTAAAATATTTCTCCATATCCAGAGACTTTAATGCATCTTTGATCGCATAAGCCGGAGAGGAAGACGCTACTGCAAGCAGATATCCTTCGTCTTTTAACTGCTTCAATGCTTCTTTAATTCCCGGCATCTCCGGAAATCCTTCTGCCTCTGTAATCTGCGCTTTTTTCTCTTTCATGAGCGCATTCATCTTATCCACATCATCAAAAACCGGCCCATAATTCTCATTGATCAAATCCATGAAGAATCCACGGGTAGAACCGATACACGGAAGGTAAACCTCATAGTCAAGATCGATTCCGTTCTTCTCTTTTAAAATTTCTTTCCAGCAACGATAGTGTAATGGTTCTGTGTTGATCAGAACACCGTCCATATCAAAAATAACTGCTTTCATACCTTTTTAGCCTCGATTAAATGATTTAAATTTTCTTTCCGTTCTTATTTTGAATGACGTTTTTAAAGATGTCAAGACGGAGAAGCTAAAAAGAGTGCGCATCTCCGGCACGTAGTGCCTTTTATTTCATAGGAAGTTTCTTCGGAATTCCCTATGAAATAAAAAGAGAGCGACTGTACGATTCAAAAAACGCACAGGCACTCCCTTTGGCTTTTATGGATTTTTCTTAAGGTCTCTGTCCCATTCCACCTTCTAAGGTGATCGTCTCTCCGTTCATATATTTGAAATCCGGTGATGCAAGCTGTACGCATGCACGTCCGATTTCTTTTTCTACATCTCCGTAATGTCCAGCCGGCGGCATCTTTACATTTGCCTTGAATGCTTCCGGATAAGCTTTCTGGAAATTCTCAAGCTGTGCTGTCCATGCGAGCGGGCATACGATATTGACATTGATTCCATCTGGTCCCCACTCTGTTGCAGCTACTCTGGAAAGTCCACGGATTCCTTCTTTTGCCGCTGCATATGCGCACTGTCCGTAATTTCCGAAAAGTCCGGCACCTGAAGCAAAGTTGATAACAGATCCCTTTGTCTCTTTCAGATACGGATAACATGCCTGCATATAATAGAATACCGCATATACGCCGGAATACATTGCCAGATTGAACTGGTCTGTTGTATGATCTGCGATCGTAACACCAGATGCGGATGCCTGTGCATTATTGATCAGGACATCAATTCTTCCGAATGTATCAATTGCCTGCTTTACTACGTTCTGTACTGTTGCTTCATTATCAGCCCCCGCGCTGACATCAGCCTGTACAGGTAATACTTTGATACCATAGAGTCTCTCCAGTTCTTCTTTGGCATCTTCGAGTTTCTTTACATTACGCCCGGTAATTACCAGATTCGCTCCTTCTTTTGCGTAAGCTGTTGCAATTCCATATCCAATAGATCCGCAGCTTCCATCACTTAATACAGCTCTTCCGCCGCCTGTGATAATTGCAGTCTTTCCTGTTAAAAATCCCATAATCAATTTCTCCTTCCTGCTGTCCTTCAACTAGCATACGATTATAATAGCAGAGTACAGGTCAGAATTCAATACTGAATTGTGTCTATTTTCTGACAATATAGTTAATTTTTTGATTATCGTAAAGACAGTTAGAATGCAAAAACCTCATTAAATAAGGGTTGTTTATTATATAGATACCAGGGGCAAAAGGTCAGAAAACCGATGCAAAACGCACGTAGCAATCTGGTATCAAAGGGGGCAAAATACCTTTTGACCCCAACATCTTATCTATCTACAACATATACAATAGTGCATTGCAGATACATGCAGCAATATTGCTGCCACCTTTTCTGCCTCTTGCCACGATATATGGTGTGTCTTTCAGTGAAAGGATTAACTCTTTAGACTGGACAACATTTACAAATCCTACAGGAACTCCGATGATGAGTTCTGGGGTTAATTTGCCATCCTGGATCAGTTCATAGAGTCTTACAAGGGCTGTCGGGGCATTTCCGATGGCAAAGATGATTTTTTTATCGAGGGTGGCTGCTTTTTCCATGCTTGCAACGGCACGCGTGGTTCCGTTCTTTTTGGCAGTTTCTGCTACATCTTCATCGGACATGAAGCAAAGAACTTCGCTTCCGTATTCTGCAAGCTTCCGTTTGTTGATACCTGCTTTTCCCATCTGGGTATCGGTTACAATGACTGCACCATTTCGGATAGCATCCAGCGCTTTTTCTACTGCACCTTCTGAAAACATCAGGTTCTTTGCATAATCAAAATCTGCGCTTGTATGGATACAGCGTTTGACGATCGGTTCTGTTCCGGGGATCAGATGCGTATCACCCAGTTCTTCTGTTATGATCTCAAAACTGCGTTTTTCTATTTCTGCAGGTTTTACATTTTCCAGTTCTATCTTCACTTGATATTTCCTCCTTTGATCGTCACACCGATCCCGCATACTACCCGGTCTACCTGATCTGAATTTGCCGCAAGTACGGTGCAGATCCTTCCGGTCAGTTCCCTGTATCTGCGATCAAATGCGTCTACCGGAACCAGACCATAGCCGATCTCCTGTGTCACAATTACAATATCCGGACACTTTTTTGTTAGTTTCGATGCGAAATCAATTGCTTCTTTTTCCGACCAGTTTTCTTTTTTTATCATGCTCTGGATATATTTTTCAAAATGAAAGACTCCTTCTGCCTCAAAAATATTATCTCCTTCACATAGTTCCCCATCCGTCCAATGAATGTATGGGTTCTGCTTTTTTGCATACGCAAGCTTCCCCTGATATGCACCGCCGATTATCATTTTCATTTTTTTATATCTTTCCTTTCAACCGGAATTCCGTACACAACTTCTGTCACCAGATCTGCCATCTCTCCCATCCGAAGATTTAGCTTTCCGAGAAGCTTCAGATATTCTTCCATCTCCGGATTATCTGTCATGCTGTCTGAAAATACTTCATTTGTAACAACTACCAGATCATCACTGACCTTCTGCAGCTTACGGATCCCCGCCAGAATGGACTCTTCTGCATTTTCACCTGCTCCTGACGGATCGTACATTTCATTTGCCACAAGATTGGACATACATTCCAGGAGAACACTTCCTGTCTCTTTTGTCTGCAGAATTTCTGCAGCTTTTTTAAGATCCGTATAGCATTCGATCGTTTCAAACCCTTTGCCCGCACGAAGCCTTCTGTGACGTGCAATTTTCTCTTCCGTTTCCTTCCCGAAAGGCATCATAGTTGCTATATAGTAGCGTTTTTTGTTTCTTTTTGAATGGCTGGCATATTCCATAAGCTTCTGCTCTGCATATTCGGATTTACCGCTTCCACTGCCACCTGTGATCAGATGAAACATTCTGCTGCATTTCCCTTCTCGATAATCTCATATATTTTCTTCATATCCATATTCTCACGAACTGCATTTGCAAGAATCTGATACTGCTTCTCTTTGTAAGCATGGTAGTCCATGGAGTGCATGGCTTCCTCTCCGTATCCTTTTTCTTCCAGAAGTGCCCCGATCAGTGCATCCGCTACTTCCCGGTCATCAAAAATCCCATGTACATAGCAGCCGTACACATTCTTCTTCTGCGCTCCATCCCACCGGCTCTCACCTGTCACCTGATCACAGATCTGTACCATCATCTTATGATCTGCAGCATCTTTATCAGAAAAAATAGTTTCCCCCATATGGATCTCATATCCATCCAGCTTTGCACCGGACATTGCTTTTAAGATTCCGGTAACTTCTCCGAACCTTCCGGTAACACGGGTTCTTCGCTTGGTATTTTCAAATACAGTAACTGCAGGAAGCAGTCCCATTGCATTTATGGTTCCACCACATTCTACCCCTTCCGGATCACGGATCTCTTCTCCAAGCATCTGGTAACCGCCACAGATACCAAATACCGGTTTCCCTGATGAGGCGTGGCGCAGCACTTTCCCTTCCAGTCCGCTCTGACGAAGCCACAACAGGTCTTCCATCGTATTTTTACTTCCCGGCAGAATTACCAGATCCGGATTCCCGAAATCTCCTGCCTTTGACACATACCGAAGCGAAACTTCTTCCCTGCATTCCAGTACCGCAAAATCTGTGAAATTGGAAATACGCGGCAGACGGATCACTGCAATATCCAGAAGTGCCGCCTTTTCTTTCCGCTCAAACCTTTCTGACAGACTATCCTCATCATCAATATCCGCATAAATATATGGCATCACGCCACATACCGGTATCTTTGTCCACTCCTCCAGCATCCTGATACCAGGCTCCAGAATTTTCACATCCCCACGGAACTTATTGATCACCGTACCTTTGATCCTTGCCCGCTCTTTTTCTTCCAACAGCATAACCGTCCCGACGATCTGCGCAAACACACCACCACGGTCAATGTCTCCGGCAAGAAGAACCGGTGCATCCACCAGCTCAGCAAGTCCCATGTTAACAATATCATTTTGCTTAAGGTTTATTTCTGCCGGACTTCCCGCGCCTTCAATGACGATCACATCATACTTTTCTTCCAGTTTATGATAAGCTTCTAAAATAGCCGGAATATATTCTTTCTTTTTACGGAAATATTCCATCGCCGGCATGACTCCCGCAACTTCTCCGTTTACAATTACCTGACTTCCTACATCGGAGGTCGGTTTTAAAAGAATCGGGTTCATATAAACTTCCGGCCGGATCATGGCAGCTTCTGCCTGCATGACCTGTGCGCGTCCCATTTCCAGACCATCTGCCGTGATAAAAGAATTGAGTGCCATGTTCTGTGACTTAAATGGTGCAACCTTGATTCCATCTTCCTTTAAAACACGACAGAGCCCTCCCGCAAGAAGGCTCTTTCCGACATTTGACATGGTTCCCTGAATCATAATCGACTTTGCCATATTAAAATTCTCCCTGACCTGCATAGAGAATTTCTCCCAGCGCATCGATCAGTTTCTGGTTGTCTCCTCTCTGCCGCATACAAACACGATAATATCCTTCTCCGAGACCTTTGTAATTGCTGCAATCCCGGACCAGGATCTTCTGTTTTTTCAGTTTCTCATATAAATTTATACCGCTTCGCATCAGAATGAAATTGGCATCTGACGGATAATGGGTAATTCCAAGCTTGTCTAATTCATTTTCCATCCAGATTCTTTCACGGTTCGTAAAATCACAGGTCCGTTTCACACGCATCCGCTCTTTTAAAGATGCCATGCCTGCCGCCTGTGCCGGTATCGATACGCTCCATGGCTGTCTGGACTGTTCCATCTTCTCCAGAAATTCCATATCCGAAGTAACGGCATACCCGATACGGATTCCCGGAATCGCGTGCATCTTAGTCAGTGAACGGAGGATAAATAACGTTCTCCATCTCTTAGTATCTGCAAGAATGGATGCCGTAGCTGCATTTTCCGCGAAATCAATAAAACATTCATCCAACACCATCCGAATTCCGTAAGTCTCGCATCTTGCAAGAATCTTCCAAAGCATACTCCGGTCGATCAGCTTTCCGGTCGGATTATCCGGTGAACACAAAAATACCATATCAATATCTTCATTCAGAAGATCCAGAAAATCTTCTTCCAGTTGAAAACCAGTCGCTTCTCTTTTCTTATAATAACAGATCTCGCACCCGGTCGCACGCAGTGCCTGTTCATATTCCGCAAATGCAGGAACCGGTATCAGCGCTTTCCTTGGGCAGTCCGCAAGCACTGCCGTGAAAATCAGATCTGCCGCCCCATTTCCACAGATAATATGCTCAGCCGGAACTTCCAGTCTTTTCGCCAGAGCACTTTTCAGTTTCCTGCAGCTGGCATCCGGATAATTTCCAATCTGGTCTATTGACTTTCTTGTCGCTTCCACTACAGCTCTTCCAGGTCCGAACGGATTCAGATTCACAGAAAAATCTGTCATTCCTTTGTGTGTATAAATATCTCCACCATGTACATATTCCATAACCTTTTATTCCCCTTACATCAGTATCATACAATATTTCAGTAATCCAAAGACAAGAAGTGTCAGAAGTGCTGTTCCGTCCATCAGATTACCGGCTCTTAAAATATCTTCCGGCTCGATAGGACGCACATCATCTCCGATTGTCTCTTTCGGATATAATTTTCCAAAATAATAGGCATCTCCCGCAAGCTGCACCTGAAGTGCACCTGCACATACCGCTTCTGTCTGCGCGGAATTCGGGCTGGCATGCTTTCGCCTGTCTCTTTTCCAGACTGCCCACGCCCTTTTATAATCCATCCGGAAGATCCATGCACTTGCGATCATCAGAAGTGCTGATATCCTGGACGGAATATAATTCCATACATCATCCATTTTAGCCGCAAACCGACCAAAATGTAAATACTTTTCATTCTTATATCCTACCATAGAATCCATTGTATTAACAGCCTTATAAAAAAATCCAAGTGGTGCCCCACCGATCAGCATAAAAATGAGCGGTGCGATCACTCCGTCCGATGTATTTTCGGCTACTGTTTCTACCGCTGCCTTTGTCACTCCGGCCTCAGAAAGATTTCCGGTATCTCTCCCCACGATCATCGATACCGCATGTCTTGCTCCCTCCAGATTGTGGTTTACGAGCTGTACATAAACCTTCCTGCTTTCATCTTTCAGGCATTTTCCGGCAAGAAGCTGATAACACCAGAAAGTTTCCAGTGCAAATTGAAGCCAGAAGCTGACCTTTCCGGCAAGATACAAAAGTCCCCACGGAATTCCGACCGATGCGATCACCACACCAAACCATAAAACACATCCTGCGATTCTTTCTTTTTTCTCATCATTTTTACAAAATCCGCGCAGCCACTTTTCCAGTATCGAAATCCAGTTTCCAATGATCCGTACCGGGTGGTAAAGCCATACCGGATCCCCGAAAATCGCATCCAGCGCCATTCCTGCTATACATGCCATCAAAGAACTCATATTTCCTCAATCTCCTCAAACTGTCTCTTTCCCTGCTGCCATTTTTCTTCCTCAATTTGAAAATGAAAACCTTTTCCGTTTTTCACCTGCCAGTGATAAAATTCTTTCTTTTCCGGATCAAATGCTTCCATCACCGACATGATCGTCCCCCCATGAACCACAAAGGCAATCTTCTTTCTTTTTCCCTTTATCATCTTTTCCATCATCTGTTCAAATCCGCAGACACACCGTTTCCGGAACTCCATCGGATCTTCTCCTCCCGGAAATGCCTTTGTACCTCCAGAATCAATCCAGCTCTGATACTTTGGATTCCCAGTCAGCTCCTGATAATTCTTCCCCTCAAAAAGACCAAAATCACATTCCCGCATCTGCTCACAGACAACCTGCTCTGCTCCCGGGAAAAGAATCTCTGCCGTCTGCCTGCACCTCCTGAGCGGACTGACAATCACAAGCTCCGGCTTCCACTCCTCACGTCCATTTTCTTCTTTTTTCAGAGTATGCTCCAGAACGCACTCTGCTTTTATTTCTTCATCTGTCACCCCAATATACCGCTTCTCCAAATTCCCTTCCGTCGCAAAATGCCGAATCAGCCTGATTTCCATCTTCTATACATCTCCTCTTCCTTTCCCTGCTTTTCATTTGATTCCCTGCACAATCAATCCCCCAACTAATAATGCCAGCTCACAAATCTGCAGAAAGTATCCCGCCAGATCCCCGGTAACGCCTCCAAACTGTTTCCTGCTCATCCGGTAATAATATCCAAATACTACTCCTGCAATTATAAGAAATACCACCATACCAACCGGCGAACAGAAATACAAATATACTGCCGCCAGGATCAGGTATACGACCATTGTAATCCTTACTGCCTTTTTCTGTGCTCCATCCTGGAAAGTCTTTACAAGACCGCTTCCTCTTGCTGCCGGAAATGTCACTACAGCAATCCCACTGAGTGCTCTTGAAATTACATATCCTGCTGCTACTACCGGAAGCATCTCCGTCCGGATTTCACTCCATACGCCAAGGCTTGCGGTAAAATAACAGCAGATTCCGATGACCGCAAAAGCACCGTTATGCGAATCTTTCAGGATTTCCAGTTTCTTTTCTTTATCTCCCCAGGATCCAAGTGCATCCATCGTATCCATAAATCCATCCAAATGGATCCCTCCACTTACAAAAACCGGTATCAATGTCATAACCGCAGCAAACATCAGTCTTCCACTGTTTACTTTCGGAAAAATATTTCCATCAAGAAACATTCCTGCCAGATAAATGAGTACTCCTGTCACAACACCGATCAGCGGAAAGAAACACATCGTATATTTCATATTTTCCTTGTTCCACTCAATGCGCGGCATCGGTATTTTTGAATACATAGAAAACGCAACGATCATCGGTTCTAAAAACTTCATCTTTCATCCTTCCCATCCAGTACTTCATACTGCTCTACGTGAATATCATTAAAAGTTCCCATTTTACGGTACACCTGAAGTCCCATCTCAAGAAGCGGCATCGCTGCCACTGCTCCTGTTCCTTCCCCCAGACACATGCCACATGTAAGAAATGGTTTTTTTTCTAAAGCATCTAAAATCTTTCTCGACGCAGGTTCATCAGACAAATGGGATGGTAAAATATATCCTGCACATTCCGGAACCAGCCGTACTGCCACAAGTGCAGCCACTGCAGAAATAAAGCCATCTATCAGCACCGGAATCCGGTAGATCGCCCCACCGAGATATACACCTGCAAGTCCTGCTATGTCAAGTCCTCCAACCTTGGAAAGTACATCGATCGCATCTGTCTTATCCGGCTGCATCCGCTCAACCGCTTCCCGGATGACCTGTACCTTCTTTTGCAGACCTTTTTTCGTCAGACCTGCCCCCTTTCCTGTCATGACCTTCGGATCCTCTCCGAGCAATACAGAAGCAACCGCACTGCTGGTCGTTGTATTTCCAATCCCCATTTCACCTGTCGCAAGAATTTCGTATCCCGCTTCGGCACACTTCTTTACCATCTGAATCCCAACTTCTATCGCCTCAACTGCCTCTTCTCTTGTCATCGCCGCTTCTTTTGCAAAATTGTGTGTGCCATACATCACTTTGTATTCTTTCTTTGTCACAGACGGCACATCTGTTGCCATTCCTACATCCACCGGGAAAAGATCTACCTTTGCCTCTTCTGCCATGATGCAGACGCTTGTCTCTCCTCTTGTAAAATTATCCGCCACGATTGCCGTTACTTCCTGACCGGTCTGTGTCACGCCTTCTTCTACCACACCGTTGTCCGCGCACATAATGATCAGCCCGCGCTTTCGCAGTTCAAAATCTGAAGTCCCCTTAATCCCGGCAATCTGGATCACCGCATCCTCCAGACTTCCCAGACTAAACAGCGGCTTCCCTACCGTCATCCAGTGAGCCCGCGCCTCTTCCATTGCATTTTCATCAAGTGGTTTTATTTTCTCTTTCCATCTAGTCTCTTCCATCTGTAAGTCTAATCTCCTGTCTCTTCGATTTGTCTTTGTCAGATTTTTACTTGCTTCTGTAGGTTCTACACGCTTCTACAAAGCGTTTGGCCACTTTGGGGTTGGAATAAAAGTATAAATGCGGAAATCCCGCAAACAGATTCCCCTTCATATGAACAGCCTGCCATTTTCTCACACCATCCGGCTTTACGGCAAGTGTATCCTCTCCGTTTTCCGTAGAATCCCAATAATGGAACTCATGCGCCCGGATCTTCTCTCCCTTTTTCATATACACTCCGTTCATTTCCGCAGTCAGCTCAATGTATCCGAATCTGGTAAGTCGCCCTTTTTTGATCCCTTTTCCCGGAAGTACCCCCACCATCGGATAGTGCTTTCCATCTTCCCCTTCCAGCTCTTCTGCCAAATATAGAAATCCTCCACATTCCGCAATACATGGAATTCCATTTTCAATCTGCTTTCTTACATCTTTTCGCATAGCTCTGTTTTCTGCCAGATGTTTCGCACAAAGTTCCGGATATCCACCACCAAATAAAAGTCCGTCTAAATGTTCCGGAAGCCTTGTATCCTCCAAAGGACTAAACGGAATGATCTCACATCCAAGCTCTTTTAAAAGCTCCATATTATCCTTGTAATAGAAACAAAAGGCCAAGTCACGCGCTACGCCGATACGCACTTTTCGTCCGGCTGCTTCCTGTTTTGCCTTCACCGGATGATACTCCATTTCTTTTGCTTCCCAGGCAATTTTCAGCACCGATTCCATATCAAGTGTCTCTGTCAGAATCTCTGCTGCCCGGTCAATCTGTTTTCCCAGGTTCCCTATTTCCTCCGGAAGCATCAGTCCCAGATGCCGACTCTCCAGATGAAAAGCATCCTCCTCCGGCACATAACCAACCACCTGAACCTGGAATCCCATTGTCTGCAATCCTTCTTCGATCATCTTCTTCATCTTCGGATACAGCATCGGGGAAATCCGGTTCAGAATGATTCCCCGGATATTACTGTCATTCCGGTATTCAATCATTCCCTTCAATACTGCCAGGATTGTCGATGCCATACCTCTTGCCGGAACAACCAGGATTACCGGAAGTCCCAGGGTTCTCGCAACGTCATAAGTACTTGCCTCATCCGAATCCAGACTGATCCCGTCATAGTACCCCATCACACCTTCTGTCACCACAAGCTCCGCGCCTTCCGCATGATGCATAAACCGCTCTTTCAAGCGCTCCCGGTCACAAAAATACAGATCCAGGTTCTCGGAATCAATTCCCAGCACCTCCCGGTGAAACATAGGATCAATATAATCCGGTCCGCATTTGCAGGCGCGTACCTTCTTTCCGGCATTTTTAAATGCTTTCATCATTGCCATTGTCACCGCTGTCTTTCCACTCCCACTGGCAGATGCCGCGATTACAATTCCGGGAATTTTCATTCTGTATCTCCTCCGTCTGAAATAATATAAATCGGATTTAACCCGGTCATCATGTGATATCTTCCAAGTTTCTTTGACTTTGCCACATTCAGTTGTATGATTTCCGGATCTGCAAGCAGTCCTTCCTCCATCGCCTCCATCGCTTCCTTCACGGTTTCCAGCGAAATTGCATTGATCACGATACGGACGTCCGGATTTTTTTTCTTTATGCACTGAATAATTTCTTTTAACTGTCCTGTACTGCCTCCGATAAAAGCATGGGTCGGCATTTCCAGTGCTTCCAGTGCTTCCGGTGCAACTCCTTCTATAACCTGAATCTGGTCTGCCCGGAATTTCTGCATATTCTTCCTGATCAGTTCTGCACCCTCCGGATTCTTCTCTATTGCATAAACGCGGAGATTCTCTCCCTGAAGAGCAGCCTCTATAGACACTGAACCGGTTCCGGCCCCCACATCATATATTACTGCATTCTTTGTAAGCTTCAATTTTGCAATGCTGACTGTCCGCACTTCCTCCTTCGTCATCGGAACACTTCCACGGATCAGCTCCTCATCTGCAAGATGAATTCCTGTTCTCTTTTCCGGCTTTGGATTCTCGATCAGAATAGTGGTAAGATCACCAAAATCTTCTGCCTGAAGCTCGTTTCCTTTTTTGATCACAATCTCTTCATCCGGATAAGACAAATGATTTCCAACCGAAACGGTTACTTGTTCCAGATGGTAATATTTCAGTTTTTCGCAGATCTCTTTTCCCGCACTTTTCCCAAGGATCAGAAATGTCTTTTCATGGTTTGCAACTACATGGATAAAATTCTGACTTCTTCCATGCATGCTGAGAATCTTCGCATCCTCCCAGCTTTTTCCAAGCTTTGCCGCAAGATAGATTACAGATGAAATCCCCGGAAAAATCTGTACTTCATATCCGTCTTTTTTCAGAATATCCGCCAGCTTTTTTGCCCCGCTGTAAAATCCGGTATCCCCGGAAAACAGCACCGTACATCTGGTCTTTTCCTCCTGCTCATCCAGGATTGCTCTGATTTTTTCCGGCAGATACTCTGCATAGCAGCATTTCTTTTTTTCCCGGAATCCTTCCAGCATCCGCGTAGCTCCGATCAGCACATCACTTTCCTCAATGATCTTTCTGACCTCTTCCGTAAGCGTTCCTTTGCTTCCCATCCCGATCCCGGCAAGATTTACCTGGCATTTTCGGTTTTCCACAGTTATTCCTCCAATCGATAGCCTCTCGGTGTCACCATTTTCCCATCCACATTTCTCGTCTGGCTGTTGCCGATATAAACGGTTGTAAACATATCGACCTCCGTATCCTTCAGCTCAGAAAGTGTCAGAATATGTGCATCTTCGCCTTCACGTCCGATGTTCCGCACATAACCGCAGACTGTATCCGGGCTCTGGTACTCCAGGATATACTCGCATGCCTTTTTCAGGTAATCTGCCCGTTTCCGGCTGGACGGATTATACAGACAGATCACAAAATCCGCCATCGCAGCTCCGCGAATCCTCTTTTCAATCTTCTCCCACGGTGTCAGAAGATCACTCAGACTGATCACTGCAAAATCATGCATCAGAGGTGCACCAAGAACTGCCGCACCGCCATTTGCCGCCGTGATCCCCGGCACGACCTCCAGCTCCACCTCCGGGTAGCCCTGTCCCATCTCATAGAGCAGACCTGCCATTCCGTAAATTCCGGCATCCCCACTGCATACCATAGCTACCGTACTTCCTTTCATCGCCTCATCCATTGCCATCTCACAGCGGATCACTTCCTGCCGCATTGGTGTGGAAAGGTACTTTTTATCCGGAAACCTTTCCCGTATCAGTCCCGTATATACGGTATACCCGATAATAACCTCACTTTTTTCCAGTGCCGTGGACGCCTGGTATGTCATTTCTTTCTCAGCACCCGGTCCAAGACCGATTACATAGACTTTTCCAATTTTACACATTTCCTACACCTTCTTTTCCTTTGCCCTGCCTGAACTCTGTTGTAAACTCCGGATGATATAAAAGTGACCGTTCATACTCTCCGCCAAGCACCTCACCAACCACGATCAGTGCTGTCTTTGTAATTCCATTCTCCTTTGCTGTCACCGCAAGATCTTTCACCTTACATCTGCACACCTTTTCATCCTCCCAGGTTGCCTTGTAGACGATCGCTGCCGGAGTCTCCGGCTGATAACCGCCTTCGATCAGACGCTTCGACAGTTCTTCCAGCATCCCGGTACTTAAAAAGATTACCATCGTTGCCTGGTGCGCAGCGAAGCTTTCAATGGATTCTTTTTCCGGAACCGGTGTTCTTCCTGCCATCCGTGTGATCACCACAGACTGTGAAATCCCGGGAAGAGTATATTCTGCATTCAGTGCAGATGCCGCTCCGCAAAAGGAGCTGACTCCCGGGCACACTTTATAAGAAATATTCTCCTTTTCCAGCAGATCCATCTGCTCTTTGATCGCACCATACAGACACGGATCACCCGTATGCAGCCGGACAACTTTTTTCTCCTGCTTCTCTCCGGAAATCATCACTTCCATCACTTCTTCCAGCGTCATCTTCGCACTGTTGTAGATCTGACAGTCCTTCTGACAATTCTTAAGAAGCTCCGGATTTACCAGTGAACCGGCATACACCACTATATCTGCTTCCTCCAAAAGCTTCTGCCCCCGTACTGTGATCAGATCCACAGCACCGCTTCCTGCTCCAACAAAATGAATCATTTTTCTTTCTCCTTTGCTATTACAATCGAAAAATATCCCGCATCTTCCGGTATTTCTTCTGTGCATTTGTAAATTTTTTCTCCATCCATTCCGCAGTTCATGACCATTTTCGCCTGCTGTCCTTCCTCTTTCAGAACAGCTTTGACCTGCGCCATTTTTTTCCCGGTCTTCATAAGAACCTTCGTCCCCGGAAGCTTCAACTTTTCTTCAATTCCATAGGACACCGGAAGAACATGCAGCTCGTGCCGGTTCTCCACAAGCGGGATCTCCAGCCTTGCTGCCGCAGCACAAAAAGACGGAATCCCGGAAAAGATCTCCCCCTGATATCCCATCTTTTTCAGTCTTTTATAAATATAAATTCCTGTCGAATACACGGTCGGATCTCCAATCGTCAGAAAAACCAGATTCTTTCCTTTCTCCAGAAGCTCTGACGCCTTTCTTGCACCCGCATCGTGTATCTCTTTCAGTAACTTTTTTTCCTTGATCATTGGCATGGGAAGATACAGCCGCAGCTTCTTTTTCGTCTCCGGCTCTGCCTCACACGCAATCCGATATGCCAGACATTCTTTTGCAAATGTCTCTTCTTCCCCCTCTTCCAGTTCCGGTTTCTTTAACTCCGGACTGCCAATTGGAAGTACCAATACCTGACACGCCTTAATCGCACGAATTGTCTTTATCGTCATCAGTTCCGGATCTCCCGGACCTACACCCGCAAGGTCAAATCTTCCTGCCATTTTTTGTCATACCTTTCTACCTATCCGATCTTTTCCCTCAGTTTGTCCACAAGAGATGTCTTCCCAAGAACCCCGAGTTCATCCGAAAACATCAGCGCCCCGACCTTCATCTTCTCGCCGGCACGCTTCGCCAAATGATACTCGATCTTCTCCATCACGGTCCGCATCGTCTCTTCCAAAAGTCCTCTTTCTTCCAGAATGTCCAATGCTTCCTTCGTCGTAAAACACTTCATCAGAGCACAGACTGTCTCACGGTCTGCCCCTGCCATTGCCGCATGGACGGCAAGCACTTCCATTCTTGCATCTGCCTGTCTGGAATGGGTATTCATTACACCTGCAGCGATCTTGACCAGCTTTCCGATATGTCCTACAAGCAGCAGTCCGTCCATCTTCAGCCGCACGCCGTCATCAATCGCATCCCCGATATAATTGCTGCATTTCACCGCAAGCTCCTGGTCGTACCCAAGTGTCTGCCTTAAAAAATCATTTCCATAATTTCCCGGTGTCAGATAACAATACCGGTGACCTTCATCACGAAGCATCTTCATTTCCAGGAAAATAGTCTGCGTCAGTGCCTGTTCACTCATCGGTTCTACGATTCCTGAGGTTCCGAGTACCGAAATCCCACCTTCGATCCCAAGTCTTGGATTAAACGTTTTCTTCGCGATCTCCACGCCCTGCGGAACATAGACCAGAACGTCTGCGCCACCATCCCAGTCATATTTCTCAATCTGGCTTTGCACCGCTTCCCGGATCATCTGCCGCGGAACCTTATTGATCGCCGCTTCCCCGGCTTCCTGCTCCAGCACCTTCCGGGTGAACCGCCCTACTCCGATCCCACCATCTAAGGTCACTCCTTTTTCCCTTTTTTTCGTGACCTTGGCGTAAACGAAGATCCCGTTCGTCACATCCGGGTCATCTCCGCTGTCCTTCTGAATGGCACAGCTGACAGATTCATTTTCTCTTTGGATCTTTTCTACTTCCAGATACAGTTCGATCCCTTTCGGCGTCATAAGAGATACCTGGCGGATTTCCTCCCCGGAAAAGAGCATTGCCGCTGCCGCCTTTGCTGCTGCCGCAGCACAGCTTCCTGTTGTGTATCCACACCGCAGTTCTTTTTGATTTTTCCACACGACCTGCATCTTGTCCATTTCCATTTCGTCTCCTTAGTATTCGATGCCTTTCCTTGCCCGGATTCCTTTTTCAAAAGGATGCCGTACCATCTTTACTTCCGAAATATAATCTGCCAGCTCCAGAAGCTCATCTGACGGATCTCGTCCGGTCAGAACCACTTCCAGATTGTCCGGTCTGTCTTTTAAGAACTGCACCGCCTCTTTATTCGGGATCAGTCCATACCGGTATGCCGCCATAAATTCATCAATCACAAGCATATCATAATCCCCTGTACTGATTTTCCCCAGGATCGTATTCCACAGCCTGACATACATCTCTCGGACTTCTTCCTGTTCCTTTTCGGAAAGTGTCTTAAAAAATCCATAGCTTTTTTCAAGATGAAGTACCTCGATCTCCGGGATCCGATCCAGGATCTTCAATTCTCCCGAAAATTCATTTTTTAAAAAACGGGCAAACAGAACCCGCATACCACTTCCAGCTGCGCGAACTGCAAGCCCCGTTGCCGCCGTCGTCTTTCCTTTTCCATCTCCACAGTAAATGTGCAAAAGTCTATTTTTCATATGATTCCAGCTTTCCCATTTCTTCTGCAAATACAAGCAGTTCTTTTATCTTCCGGTTGGTTGTCCCAATCACAATTCCTGCATTTATCACCTTTTTACACTGCCTGATCATCTGCTTTGCCCGTTCAAATGCACGATCGCTTACCGGTTCAAATGGCTCTTCTTCGATTACGCTGACTGCCAGATGTTCTGCCAGATGATAGTCAATATCATTAGTATACAGGATTCCTGCCGAAAATGGAATCTTTGCTTTCTGAAGGTTCCGGTAAACAGGGATTCCACTGCCTCCGGAAGAGATCACAAATACTTCTGCCTCTCCCTCCGCCTTTGCAAGCTCCACACTTCCGAACACAGGATCAAAATGCCCGTTGTCGATCTCATAAAGTTTCTGGATAAAATCTTCTTTAAAAATCGCCTCTGGCTCTCCATAACCGAAAATCGTATCTCCTTTAACGCAAAGGATCTTATCCGAGATCTTCTGCGCCAGATCGATCTCATGAAGTGACATAATGACCGTGATCTGCTTTTCTTTCGCCATATTTTTCAAAATAGTAAGCAACTCCAGCTTATAACGGATATCCAGAAAAGAAGTGGGTTCATCCAGGATCAGTACCTCCGGTTCCTGACAGATCGCTCTTGCCAGAAGGATCCGCTGTCTCTGCCCGTCACTGATCGCCTCAAAACTTTTTTCTGCGTATTCTGTTGCATGGACAATTTCCAGTGCTTCCTGTGTCTTTTTCTCATCTTCTCGCGTTAATATCCCGAGCCGTCCTGTATAAGGATACCGCCCTGCTGCTACGACCTCATAGCAGGTCATCAGCTCCGGCTTTGCCCGCTGTGTCAGCACCACTGCCATCTTCGTTGCAAGCTCTTTGTAAGATAAGTCTTTCAGATTCTTTTCACCGATCGTCACCTTACCTCCAATGAGCGTAAGCTGTTTGGTAATACTTTTTAAAATCGTAGATTTCCCGGAACCGTTTGGTCCAATCAGTGTCAATATCTCACCTTTTTTAATCTCTGTACAGATATCATGGATCAGTACATTTCCATGATATCCGACAGAAAGATCTTTCATCTGAAAATAGTTCTCACTCATATTTATTTCCCTTTTCTTCCTTTTATCATCATGAAAATTACGATCGGTGCACCAAAGATCGAAGTCACGGTACTGATATTCAGCTCCAGTGGTGCAAATGCCATACGCGCGATCAGATCACATCCCATACAGAACACCGCCCCGCCAAGGAATGTTGCCGGTATCACAACCAGCGGTTTTGCCGTCCCGAGAAGATGCTTGATCAAGTACGGAACTGCGATTCCAACGAATGAAATCGGTCCTGCAAATGCGGTCACACATGCGGAAAATACACTGGAAAGCAGAATCAGAAGCACCCGGAACACACGGATATTGACCCCCATACTCTGCGCATACATTTCCCCCAGCTGATACGCTCCGATCGGCTTTGACAGGAAAAAGGTAAGGATCAGTGTGATTCCTACCATAAGCGCTGCTACCTTTACATTGCTCCAGCTCATACCGGAAAAGCTTCCCTGTGACCAGCCATGCAGATTCACGATATCTGAATCCTCCGCAAAAGTCACTACAAAATCAGTTACTGCCGAGCAGATATAACCGATCATGATTCCGCCAACCAGAAGAGTTGCCATATTCCGGATTTTTCTTGCAAGAAGCAGGATAAATCCAATTGAAAGCATAGATCCGATAAATGCTGCAATGATCAGTATATAAGATGATACCAAAGTGTAATATTTTAAAAAGATGATCATCGCCAGAGCGACCATCATCTTTGCACCCGAAGAAATCCCCAGTACATACGGTCCTGCGATCGGGTTGGAAAAAAATGTCTGCAATAAAAATCCGGAAAGGGCAAGTGCCCCTCCCAGAATCCCTGCCATCAGGACACGCGGAAGACGGATTTTCCAGATAATATTCATCTGCACCTGTGTTCCTTTTTTCAGAAACAGAATCCGTAAAATCTCAGGAACCGAGATCTGTACATTTCCGGTATTGATGTTCAGCACTACAATCATGCAAAAAACTGCTGCCAGCACCGCAAAGACTCCCATATATCTTGTATTCCTTTTCCAGTTATTTTTCATTCCTGCCTGTCCCATTTTCTTCTCCGTTTTCTATTTTACATGGTATAAAAATGTCATCTTGCTTTCATCGCCGCCTGTCAGCATCAGATTCATATCCGTGATCAGTTCCCCAACGATATCGGTTGCCTGATACAGATATTTACCGGTACACCATACATTTCCTTCTTTGACTGCTTTGAAATCAGAAAAAAGTGCATCTTTTTCTTCCAGATCTTTTACACTGTTGATTGGATTATCGATACTTGAATTATAAATCAGATAATCTGCATCCGCCGCCTGTGCGTAAAATTCTTCCATTGTAAGTTTTACTGCTGAAGTATTACTGTCATCGCCAGTCAGATCATCGAATACATATCTTCCACCGGAAAGTTCGATCATTTTCGGAATATAATCATCACTTCTTCTTACTACCACCGTTCCGTCACTGCTTACATAGAAAAATGCAACTGTCTTCTCGGTATTCTTAAAATCTTTGAGCGCATCGACATTTTCCACCTGCTTTTCAAAAAATGCATCCGCTGCATCTTCTTTATTCAGCATTGCTGCATAAAGTTTGATCCATTCAGTTCTTCCTAGAGGATGCGATTCATAGCTGGACCGGTCGATCATCACCGGGATATCCATAGATTCAATCATCTCCTGTACCTTCGGTGTGTGAAGGATCATGGTCGATTCGATGGCAAGATCACAGTCTTCGTCCACCAGCATCTCATAATCCGGTTCACTGTATTTCCCTGCAAATTTTATTTTCCCGTCATCCATCGCTTTGACTGCATTTTCAATATACCATCCGGAAGCCTGGGTACCTGTCATTGTGATATTATCCAGAGAATCGATCGCATTAAAAAGTGCCATTGCAGATGTCGCCGCAAGATAAATATGATCCAGCGGCTGCTGAAGGATCACGTAATCCTCCTCGGCTCCATCCGGCACATCCTGATTTTCCGGGACGACCAGAAATTTTGCATCGTCTTTGATATCGATCATCTTATAGCCGTCTTTGTAGTAATATACCTGAAAACCTTCGGCATATTCCAGATCCATCGCGGATTCATAAGTGAGTCCGTCAATCTCCGGACCTTTTTTTTCTTTGGCACTTTCTTTCGTACTGCTGCTTTCTGTTTTTTTTGTATCTGTTGTATTCTTTTTCGTCTGCCCGCATCCGGTCAGTGCTGCCGTCCCAAGCAGCACTGTACTCAAAAGAATGCACCCCAGACGCATCGTTCTCTTTTTCATTTTCTACCTCTGTATCCAAAAAAGAATCTACCTAGTTTTTTGTAGAAGAATCTGTACTGTCTGTCTGCGCGAAAATTGCCTCGTAAACCTTGCTCCACTCTGCTTTTGCATCATCCTTTTCCTCATCTGCTGACCGGTCAACGATCATCGGAACATCCAGAAGAACAAATTTTTCTGCCAGCTCTTCGTATCTCTTCTGCTGATCTTCTACCGACATTTTCTTCTCATTCTTTTCATCCGGAAGAATTTTATTGGAAAGGATTGCAAGATCACACTTACTCTTCATCAGTTTTTTATTTTCCGGTTTCTTATAGGTTCCTGCATAAATGATCTTCTTAGCTTTCATTGCTTTTGCAATGCCTTCTACCTTACAGTTCTTCTGTTTTACCCCTACTGATGTAATCTGGTCTGTTGCATTCAGCTTATCCAGGATTTCCAGTACTTCCTCTGAACCTACATATGCAGACTTCTTTGGCTTCTGGATCACGATCATTTCTTTATCCAGACCTGCCGGAATTTCTGCGTCTTCCGGGATGATCAGATAGCGGACGATCTTTGCTTTGTAAAGCGCAAGCTTTTCTTCCTGTGCCGGTGTCAGTCCGGAATCTGTATCTTCTTTTGTATCCTTTGTCTTGGTCTCTTTTGTATCCTCATCTTTTCTCTGATCGATTTCTAAAAGAGTGATTCCCTGATCATAATGATAGATCTTGAAGTACTCCGCATGCTCTACCTTTGTCTCAGACTGATAAGAAAGTCCCATGATTTCCGGCGCTTTCTCATCCAGTGTATCTGCACTTAAATTGGTCTCCCCACTTACTGTAGTTCCGTCTGCTTTTGCTGCAGCACTTAGGTAAATGAAAATCGAATAGCTGATTTCATGCGCTGTTGACATCTTGGTTGTCATACCGATGATCGTATTGTTCTTGTTCAGTTCTACCGGAATGACAAATGTAGACGTACTTCCGGTTGTTGTCGGATAATAGGTATTTCCATTCGCCTTTACATAGCCATAAGAACCACTGCTAAATACAATGGTAGCATATGCCTGACCGCCTGTCACGGTAATCTTGGTACAACTGATGCTGACCTTTCCGGTTCCACCTGACCAGGAAAATTTATCCGGTGTATAGACACCATCTGCAAGTGTTGTTGCACTGTTTACACGGGCAGTTCCACCATTTAAATCTGCCTCATATTTGGATTCTTTGTCCGGGGTCTGGTTTGTGCCTGTGTTGCCGGAAGTGGTGCCAGTTCCAAAGTTGGTGTTCTGGCTGGTGTTATTTCCCTGGTTGGTGTTGCCATTATTTCCAGTAGTTCCATTTGTGGAATTGCTATTGTTCAGATTCTTCATGCCTGCTGAGGCGAATGTCAAGGTACGGTCATACCATACTTGCTTTTTATGAGAAAATGCTGCCACTGAAATTCCTGTGTCTAATAAAGAAACCGGAATCGTATAGGTATACATACCATTTTTGTCCACAACATAAGGAATCCACTTGGACTTATCTGCAAGTGCTGCTTCTGCACTTGTTCCTACATACAGATAATCATATCCTGTACCACTGAGTGTAATTTTTGCAGTCATCTCCCCATTTTTTGATGTTAAGATGCAATCCGTAACTTTAAACATGGATGAACTTGAAGTTACGTTTGCTTTATAAGAGCCATCACTTACCTGAACATATTTGGTCATTCCTTCTGTCTTGAATATTAATGTACGATCATACCAGTTACCACTATTGAATCCATGTGCTGCAATCTGGACTCCGGTATCCATACTTTCTACTGGCACTGTAAATACATATTTTCCTTCTGCATTTACAGAATACCCAATCAGTTGATCTTCCGAAGCACTTGCCGCAGCTTCCTTACTTCCCATATATAACTTATCGTATCCCGTTCCACTAAGTGTAATATCTGCCTGCATCTTGCCACCAACAGATGTCAGCACGCAATTTACTACACGAAACATTCCACTAGCTGAAGCTGCATCAACATCTACTACATACTTTCCAGTATCCAGTACGTTCTTGTCCTCATTTTCCGGTTTCTGGTTTTCGCCACTTCCGGTACCCGGTTTGCTCTCTCCTGAATTGCCTCCCTGTTCAGGATTTTCTGTGTCGTCTTTTTTATTTTCTGCTGACGATGAGATATGAAGCGTGTAATCTCCGTCTGCTTTCCTACTCTCCCAGCCGTTCTCTTGGCTATGTGGTACAAAGGCAACATCCGTTCCATCTGCTGACAGTGGAAGTTCAAACGTAAATAAATACCCTTTGCTTGTTCCCGTTCCAACTATCGCCTTTTCTTCTTTCCGTTCAACTGTATCAGCTTTACTTCCAATATAAATTTTATTGTAAGTTTTACTCTCTGTTTTTATCGAAACTTTCAGGTGATCATTTTCTTTTACAACAGAAGACGATCCAACCTTAAACATTGCAAAATCACTGGTAACATTTTTCGCTTCCTGCGTCTTCACTTCCCCGGCATTTTCCGCCGTTTCTTCCGACTTAACCTTCTGCTCCTCTGCAGCCTTCTCTTCGCTCTTTCCGTCTTCGCCCGCTTCTTTTTTCTCTGCCTCAGTTACATTCCCTGTTACCGCATTTTCTTCTGCTTTCGGCTCTTCCTGACTCTTCTGATTCTCGTCCGTTCCCTGTCCGGCAGTCGTTTCTTCTTCCTGTCCAGTCACTTCTTCAGCCGGCTGACCTGCTGCGTCTGCCGCACCGATTTTTCCGTCTGTTACTTCTACGGTCTGCTGACCTGATTCTGTATTTTCTACTCCTGCCACTGCACTGTCCTCAGCGTAAGCATAAGAAACCGGTGTAACCGACATTGCAACTGCCATGAAAAGTGCAAGAAACTGTTTTGAATTCCTCTTCATAATCCAACTCTTCCTCCTGATGTCCTGATCTTTTGTCGCTTGACAGCTCGATGATGTACATTCGCCAAATTCAGTTCCTCGTGCAAGCATAAATCTGCACTTGGCTCATCGTATGCAAAAAAAATCTGCTTCCTTTTTCCTGAAAGCAGACTTCACCTACATCCTCTGCCACAGGAACTCTTTTCCGTATATATGGCAGCACAAAAATCTTGCTTTCATACTCAGTATGAAGCAAGATATCATTTCTTTGTGTATGTAAACGCGCTTTCATCGGAAGCAATTTACTCTCTTTCAGCAGGTCTCCTGGCTTATGGATCTTAACAAAGCTGCACCTTCTCACATTTTTATGCAATGGCTTGCCGCCGCTTTGCTCCTCATTTACAGTGACCGGATCGCTCAGGACTTTCACCTGATTCCCTTTTAAGCCGACCAGAAATTCTTCTGCCTAGCACTGAAAAAGTTTCTTTATTTATTCTTACTCACTATAACAGATATGTTTCTTCTTGACAAGAGTCATCTTTCCTGGTTTATTTCCCTATTTTTTCCAAACTCTCCATTAAAAATCCCGGAAGTTTTTGTTTCAAAATCGACACCTTAATGACTATATGTTTATCATAATTTCATGACCTACTTCATTTATATATAGAAAGCGAAGGGGATCGAAATGAGAAAAAAGTGCCAGTGAATGTATGGAAATACTCTGAAATAAGACAATGCAGCCGCCAGATCGACGACTGCATTGTCTTATACTCTTTTTCGTACAATTTTATTTTTTCGCTGCCTCAAAATTACGATGAAGTAATTCGTGGGTCTTTCCTTTCAGAAGTTCATCATATAATGACAGGATCAGCGGATTCTCATTCGACTTCTTAATCTGCGTATTGATATCGGTATCATACAGGCCTTTGCTTCTGGCTATCCTGCTTCTCGGACCTGCCGGGACTGGCTGTCCGCCACCCATGATACATCCGCGCCTGCATGCCATAACCTCAACAAAGTCGTAATGTACCTCGCCCTTCTGGATCTTCTTCATCAGCGCATCTGCATTTCCAAGTCCACTGACAACAGCTGCATGGATAGTACGTCCGTTGTAATCAAACTCTACTTCTTTCAGTCCTTCTTCTCCACGAACTCCACTGAATTTGATCTTATCCATTTCCACACGGTTATGTCCTTCACGAAGGCGCCTGAGTACGGCTTCTGTCACACCACCGGTTACTCCGAAGATCACACCTGCACCAGATCCGATACCAAACGGCATATCGGATGCTTCGATCTCCAGATTTTCAAAGCGGATACCGGATTTCCGGATCATTGTAATCAGCTCTGTTGTAGTCAGTACATAATCAATATCCTGTCTTCCATTCGTGGAAGATTCCGGTCTTAAAATCTCTTCTTTCTTTGCAGTACACGGCATGATCGATACAGAAACGATTCTCTTTCCACCATTCTTTTCCGGATCCTTATAGTATTCACGGATCACAGCACCAAACATCTGCTGCGGTGAACGGCAGGTTGACAGATTTTTTGCCAGATCCGGATAACGGTTCTCACAGAATTTTACCCATGCCGGACAGCAGGATGTAAATAATGGGAGATTTTCTCCGGATGCAAGTCGTTCAAGAAGCTCTTCAGATTCCTCGATCACCGTAAGGTCTGCACCATAAGAAGTATCATAAACTTCATCAAATCCAAGGCGGTGCAACACATTGACGAGTTTTCCCATCACATTTTCCCCTCTTGGAAGGCCGAACTGATCGCCGACTGCGACCCGGACTGCCGGTGCGATCTGTGCGATCACCTTTGTATTCTTATCTGCAAGAAAATCCCAGATCACTTCGATATTGGTATTGATACTGATCGCACCTGTAGGACAGACAACCCTGCACTGTCCACAGTTTACGCAGTCTGTCTCTGCAATCTTTTTGTTAAATGCCGGTGTTACCAGAGCCTTTGTTCCCCGGTATGCAAAATCAATCGCATTAACAGACTGTACATTGTCGCACATACGGACACAGTCACCACAGAGAATACATTTATTCGGGTCACGCACGATTGACGGTGAACTGAAATCCAGTGGATACTGTTCTTTTGTATTTTCAAATCGGACGGTTGTGACGCCCATACGGTGTGCCAGCGCCTGAAGCTGACATTCTCCACTCTTGATACAGGTTGTACAGTCTCTGCAATGTGCAGCAAGTAAAAGCTCCAGAATCATCTTACGATATTTCATAAGACGCGGAGTATTCGTGTAAATGACCATCCCATCTCTTGGCGGTTCTGAACAGGATGCAAACGTCTTTCCTCTCTCATCTTCTACGGTACACAAACGACAGGCTCCATACACAGACAGTTCTGAATGGTAGCAGAGTGTCGGTATATCTATATCTGCATTACGGATGACAGAAAGTACATTCGGCTCATCTGTAAACTCTACCTTCCTTCCATCTATTGTCATATATCCCATGACTCATTCCTCCTATTTCTCGATATGAATTGCTTTAAACGGACACTGTTCCATGCAGGCTCCGCACTTGATACATTTCTCCTGATTGATATGATAAGGAGATTTCAGCACGCCTTCAATTGCACCTGCCGGACAGTTTCTTGCACACTTCGAGCAGCCCTTGCATATCTCCGGATCGATCTGGAATTTACGCAGATTTGAACAGACACCTGTCCGGCAGCGTTTCTCGTTGATATGTTCCAGATATTCCTCTTCAAATGCATTCATGGTACTGATAACCGGTTTCGGTGCGCTCTTTCCAAGTCCGCAAAGCGCCGTACTCTCAATCATATCTGCCAGTTCACGAAGCTCGTCCATATCGGACGGTTTTCCGTTTCCTGCTACAATACGCTCCAGGATTTCAAGCATTCTCTTTGTACCTTCACGGCAAGGAACACATTTTCCACAGCTTTCTCTCTGTGTAAAACTCATGAAGAATCTGGCAACCTCTACCATACAGGTATCCTCGTCCATGATAACCAGACCGCCCGAACCGATCATTGCCCCGATCTTCGCCAGTGAATCAAAGTCCATCTTACTGTCCAGCTGATCCTCGGTCAGACATCCACCGGACGGACCACCGATCTGTACTGCTTTGAATTTCTTGTCATTCTGGATTCCACCGCCGATGTCATAAATAACTTCGCGCAATGTAATTCCCATTGGTACTTCGATCAGTCCTGTATTTCTTACATTACCGGTCAGTGCAAATGCTTTCGTTCCGGGACTCTCTGGTGTACCGATTCCTTTGAACCAGTCTGCACCATTTGTTACGATCATCGGAACATTGGCATAGGTTTCTACGTTATTAAGAACAGTTGGTCTTGCCCATAATCCCTGCTCTACTGTACGTGGCGGTTTTACTCTCGGCATTCCACGTTTTCCTTCAATGGATGCCGTCAGTGCGCTGCCTTCTCCACAGACGAATGCACCTGCACCACGGTTGATATGTAAATGGAAACTGAAATTGGTTCCAAGAATGTTGTCTCCTAAAAGTCCGATTGCCTCTGCCTGGCTGATCGCTGTCTTCAGTCTTTCAATCGCAAGCGGATATTCTGCACGTACATAGATATAGCCTTCCTGTGCCTGTACTGCATATGCTGCGATCATCATGCCCTCGATCATACGGTGCGGATCACCTTCCATGATACTTCGATCCATAAATGCACCCGGATCACCTTCATCACCATTGCAGACCACATAGCGGATCTTTTCTTTCTGGGAAGCAACCTGCTGCCACTTTCTGCCAGTGCGGAATCCAGCACCTCCACGTCCACGCAGATTCGAATCATAGATTGTCTGGATCACTGCTTCCGGTGTCATCTCAAAGAGTGCCTTTTCGATTCCGGCATAAGCACCGACTGCAAGTGCACCCCCAATATGCTCTGCGTCGATATGTCCGCAATTCTTCAGTACCAGTCTGGTCTGCTTTGCGTAGAACGGAATCTCTTCCTGTGACGGATAGGTCACTCCATCCATCTTGTAGAGAAGTCGCTCTACCGGTCTGCCGCCCAGGATTGTTTCGTTATAAATCTCTTCGCAGTCTTCCAGTTTTACTTTAATATATAAATAATTATATGGCTCAATTCTTACCAGAGGTCCCATCTCGCAGAAGCCATGACATCCACTCTTCATAACCTTTGTATGTGCGATTTCTTCCCCGATCTTTACTTCTACCCCTGTATGATCTTTTGTCAGTTCTTTTAACTTTTCATAAATCTTGCCTGATCCACTTGCCAGACATCCGGTTCCCCCGCAAACCAGTACTCTGCAGTCAGCCGATTGTTTTTTCTGACATTCAATACGATATTCCTTCAGTTCCGTTCTGTTTTCAATTTTCATTTTCTTCACCTCTCAGTTCTTCAAGAAGTTTGATTACCTTCTCCGGTGACATCTTCGGATGTACTTCATCATTAACTGTGATCGCAGGTGCAAGTCCACAGGCTCCAAGACAGGATACAGTCTCTACTGTAAAAAGCATATCGTCTGATGTATGCTTGTGCTCATTTAACCCCAGCTCTTTATACAGCGCTTCCAGGATAGGAATGGATTTACGCACATGACAGGCTGTTCCGTCACAGACCTTGATCACATACTTTCCTTTCGGTTCAAATGAAAAATTCTCATAAAAGCTTGCCACACTGTACGCTTTTGCCTCTGTAATCCCGATCTGTTTTGCTACATAGGTAAGCAGTTCCGGTGGAAGATAACGGTATTCCTCCTGAATATCCTGAATGATTGGTATCAATGAGCGTTCCTCCCTTGTATGCATGGCAATGATCTCATCCGTTTTCTGATAATAAGATGCATCTAACATTCCATTTCCTCCTTCGTCATATTGTACATTTCCTTCTTATTATTCTATTATTTTTATGACATTATAACATATATCTATAGTTTTCGTTTATACGTTTCATATATGATAGCTATATATTTTCCAATATATAATAATACAAGAATCAAAAGTATTAGTATTTATGAATAGACGGATAAATGTGTACCCAGCTCATCAAATACACAAAAAGAGCAGAATGGATATATCTTGGTCCGATATATCATTCTGCTCTCATTTACATCATTTCACGGATTGTTTCTTTTAAATGCCCAATAAATTCTCTTTCGTACAATTTTTTCTGATAACCCTTTTTGTAGATCAGCACATCCCGGATCATCTGTCTGGAAAATCCGGCATGCTTCTGCACCAGATTGTAGTTTTTCCTTAATTTTTCCGGTACTGGCGATACCCACATATAACTGTTTTTTACTTCCCGCAAAATATCAAACTGGCTTCCCCTTTCAAAAATATAAATTTTATTATGTGGATGAAGCGACTCTCCATTCTCACTCAGCTCGGTGTATTCTCCGGTCGGAAGTTTCCAGTCCCCATGCAGGATTTCCACACCATCTTCCAGTTCTTCTCTTATCTTTAACTCCCTCTTTGCAAGATCTCCATCCGCAGAAGTTAAGATCACATACGGAAGCTCTGCCAGAAGTTCTGCATCCAGCCCTTTCAGATCAAGAAGCGACTGAAAATAAGGTTCATTCTCGCACAGATACCGGATGATTCCCATGGAATACCCGTTCTGCAACACATTTTCAATGGCATGCATAGAACTGCTTTCCTGAAATTCTGCTTTGATCGCCGTTTCCTTGCTCTGCATTCCGATAAACTCTGCAAATGCACTGGAAATGTAACTTGCCCTCGGAACAGTAATCTTAAATGAGAGATTTTCTTTCCCCAGATCACTGCAGTCCCTTTTCATTTCCTCTATTTCGTAAATGATCCTTTTGGCATACTCCAGAAATTTCTGTCCTTCTCTTGTCGCCTTAACTCCCTTTGACGACCGCTCAAAGATAGAAATTCCAAATTCCCGCTCCAGATGCTTGATCGCTTTACTAAGATTTGGCTGCGCCACATAAAGTTCCTTCGCCGCCTTTGAGATTGATCCACTCTTATCGATTTCAACTACATAATGCAAATCTGTCAGATTCATCTTCCCCATCTGCCTTTCTGATCTCTGACTTTATCTCCCCATAACTATTTTCTGAACTTTTATTACAGATTCTTTTCCAGCCATTTACAGACTTCTGAAAATGTTCTCCCTGTTTCTTTTGGTCTTCCTACCGCAACAAGAACTGCCCCTGTTTCCTTTGCTGCCTGTACCTTTTCTCCAAAGCCTCCGGCTTTTCCCGATTCTTTGGTCACAAAATATTTTGCGCCTGTCTGATGGATCGTAGCCACGTTCATCTCCTTTGAAAATGGTCCCTGCATTGCAATGAGATGCTTTCCTTCAAAGCCAAGCGCGACCGACTCCATAACCGCCTGCTCCGTAGAGAGGACTCGCGCAAAGCAGCGCTCTTTATACTCCGTAAGCTTTGTATATTTTATCAGTTCCTTGCTTCCGGTGGTAATCAGGATCTTTCCTTCTGTATTTTGCAGATATTCCACCGCATCTTCAACCGACTGCGCCCAGATCACCCGATCCGCTTCATCCGGCACTGCTTCCATCTTCTCCCGCAGGCAACGCAGATACTGCACACCGGAGATTTCGCAGGCTCTCCTTATCTCCCCAGTCACAAGCTGTGCGAATGGATGGGTTGCATCGATCACCAGATCGATCTGCTTTTCCTTTATCATCTCTGTCATCTGCTTCTGATCCATACGCCCAAAAAAGACTTCCGCATTCTCATGCTCTCCGGTACATTCTTTTCCATATTCGGTTGCGGCACTGACATAAACTTTTACATTTCTTCCATCCAGAAATTCCGTAATCCGCCTTCCCTCTGTTGTCCCTGAAAATATTAAAATCCGCTTCATATTCTGATCCTTACCTTCTTTTCTGCCACTGCTATTGTCACCCGATTCATGCACTGCTTCGGCATCAGAAGCCTGCCATCCTCTCCGGCTGCAAGGATCGCCGCCCGCTCACATACATTGTCCACACCCGTGACCTTCCTGACAAACTCCGAATGGGAGCTGACACATTTAACCTTTCCCAACTCTTCTGCTGAAAACGTGTAAAATGGAAGCTTCCACTTTGCCGCATAAGAAAGTAATCCCTCCTCTTCTTTTTTCAGATCAATACTGTCGATCTCAATGACTTCCTTTTCTGTAAATCCAAGGATCTTTTTTGCCTCATTGACCGCGCTTTGGATTTCTTCTTCGGAAATCCCTTTGCGACATCCGATTCCCAGCACCAAGTTCTTCGGCGGAAGATCCAGAATCGTCTCTTCTTCCCGCCTTTCACCACTTCTTCCTGCAATCCGGATTCCATATGGATAGTTTCTGAGAAACTCTTCTGTTTCACATAGCTTTAATTCCTCCGGAAACTTTCCTTCTATTGGAAATACACTGTAAAGTCCAATCTTATTCCCATCCAGAACCACAGCTGAGATCTCCTTTGCTTTTTTCCGGTCTGTCAGTACCAGACCATTGCTTTTTGCAAATACATCTACTGCAAACTTTTGTTCTACATCCGTTGCTGTAGTAAGTACTGCCTGCGCATTTATTTTCTCCGCAATTTCCTTTGCAAGCTCTACAGCTCCGCCCACATGTCCCGACAGGAGCGGAATCACATAGCTTCCTTTTTCATCCATCACCAGAACCGGCGAATCGGTAAATTTGTCCTTCACGTGAGGGGCGATCATCCGCACTGCGATTCCTGCCGCCCCGATAAAAAACAAAGCCTTCTCTCCCCAGAGGCTGCCTATCCAGCTTTTCTTATCTTCCGGAAAAGCATGAAATCCGTATAATCTGCAAAACCGTGTCAAAGTATACACTTTGACACGGTATCCGCTTTGTATGAAATTCTCTCTGACTTTACAGGCCATCTGACAACCTGCATCTGTAAAACTCAAGATTACAATTTCCATAAACTTTAGTATTTCTCCATCTGCTCCACGTTCAGTACAAAAATCGTACTTCCGCCTACCTGCACATTGATCGGAACGGACGGTGCTGCGCTCATGCTGCTCTGTCCTGAGATCAATGCCGGGTTTGCATAAGTGATCGTCTTTCTTTCGCCAGAATTCTTCTTGATGATCTTCAGTGCCTCTGCTACCTTCTCATCATCCACTACAACCATGATCGTGGTACTCTTTTTCTTCAGAAATCCACCAGTTGTAGCCAGCTTTGTTACCATGTATCCGGCAATATTCAGTTCCTCTATCGTCTCCAGTTCATCATCCTTATGCAGGATCGCCATAATCATCTTCATACAAAAACCCTCCTGTCTTATCTGGCTTTTGATGCCAGATTCCTTTTTCTTTTATTTTACCGCATTTACCTGGAAAGGTAAACGAAAATGTTGCATTTTAAAAGATTTTAAAAGATTAGTTGAAATCCAAAACGAACTTTAACTTTGTGCATTACCTATTACAATAATCTTCTTCAATCCTGCCATCCAGTATCCGGATCACCCGGTGTGCCTGACTGGCAATCTCTTCATCATGTGTGATGATAATAACCGTTCTTCCTGACCTGTGCAGTTCTTTCAGGATTTCCATGATCTCCTGTGTTGATTTTGTATCCAGATTGCCGGTCGGTTCATCGGCAAGAATGATCGGCGGTTTTGCGGCAACCGCTCTTGCCACCGCAACTCTCTGCTGCTGTCCTCCGGACATTTCATTCGGCTTATGCTTCATCCGGTCTTCCAGACCGACACTTTTCAGGGCTTCCATCGCAAGTTGCTTTCTCTCATTTTTTGACACCCCGCGGTATACCAGCGGAAGCTCTACGTTTCCAACTGCATCCAGATTACTGATCAGGTTGAATCCCTGGAAAATGAAACCGATCTCTTTATTCCGCACATCTGCAAGCTGATTATCTGTCATACTCGCCACATCCTGCCCGTCCAGAACATACTTGCCTGAAGTCGGTGTATCCAGACAGCCGAGCATATTCATCAGCGTTGATTTTCCCGAGCCCGAATGTCCCACAATCGCAACCAGGTCTCCTTTTTCGATATCCAGATCGATCCCGTCAAGTGCACGGACTTCATTCTCACCCGGATTGTAGATTTTCTTCATATTTTCTATATGAATCAATGCCCCCATAAATGTTCTCCTTTTCTTTTCGCTCTACTTTACGTTCCTGTTTTCAATATACCTTATTTTGAATCCAATCACAATGCTATCCTCCTGGCATCATGAATTCTTAAGAATTTCTATTGAAAACATCTTTAAATTTCCTTCTTTATAAAAAATATCAATTATACATCTCGTTTAAAAACACTTATGATAAAACTATCATTTATAAAAAAGGAGATCTGAAAATGACCAATTTAAAATTACCGGAAGATTTTGAAACCTATCCGGAAGCAAGAAAGAATGCTTTTCTGAAAATGAAAGAGCTGAAGGAGTCCGGGCGCAGAATTGTCGGAGTTTTCTGTACCTACACCCCATGGGAACTGATTGAAGCTGCAGACGCAGCTGCAGTTGTACTTTGCGGGATCGGAGATGACAATATCCCGATCGCAGAGACCAGACTGCCACAGAACCTTTGTCCTCTGATCAAGGCAAGCTACGGTGCCGCCCTCGCTGACCGCTGTCCATTCTTCTATTTTTCGGACATGGTACTCGCAGAGACAACCTGCGATGGAAAAAAGAAAATGTATGAACTGATGTCCGAGCTTAAGCACTGCCATATTATGCAGCTTCCGCCAGGAAAAACAGGCCGCGGTGCGCTGGAATTCTGGAAACAGGAGGTAATCAGCGTCAAAGAAGATCTGGAGGATTTCTATCACATAAGGATCACAGATGAGCAGATCCGCAAAGCAATCCATCTTCGCAACCGGGAACGCAAGGCCGTCCTTGACTTCTTTGAGATTGGACGCTTAAAACCGACTCCGATTACCGGTTATGAGATCAACACGGTTATTTCCTCGAACGAATTCACGGTTGATCTGGAAGAAAAAATCAAATACCTGGAACACCGTACCGCTGAGCTTAAAGAGCTTTATGAAAAGGAATATAAAGGCAAACCATCCCGTCCGAGAGTTCTCATTACCGGATGTCCGACCACCGGCGTGATCGACAAAATTGTACGCCAGATTGAAGAACTCGGAGCAGATGTTGTCGGCTTTGAGAACTGTTGCGGTCCACGTGAGAAAAAAGATCCGATTGATGAGACAAAGGATCCAATCACTGCAATCGCCGAAAAATATCTTCGTGTAAACTGTTCGGTCATGAGTCCGAACCCGGGACGTCTCGAGGCGCTTGATGCCCAGATTGATGAATATCAGGTAGATGGTGTCGTTGAGGTCCTTCTGCAGGCATGTCATACCTTTGCCATTGAGTCCGATGCGATCCGCACCTTTGTCACCAAAGAAAAAGGACTTCCGTATATTGCAATCAATACAGACTATTCTTCTGGTGACCAGGCACAGATCAATACAAGACTCGGGGCATTTATCGAAATGCTCGGTTAAAAGAAAATCCGGTGATCTTTCCTTCGATCACCGGACTTCTTTTTTCTCTTTTTGGCAGAATCATTTAAGCTTCTTCTTTCCCTTCAACAAGGCTGTTCAGCTTCTTGTTAGCCAAGAAGATAAGTGCTGTAAATACTAACATAATGACTGTGATTCCAACAAATACAGGGAACACATCAAATTTTTCAATAAATGCCTGTACAAACGGGCTTAACTTGTTTGCGCCAAATGTAGAAATTGCGATAACCCCCATCAAAAGTGAGAGATATTTCTTCGGCGCATACTTACTTACAAATGCATTACGCAGCGGTGAGAAACACATCTCTCCGATTGTAATAACCGTTACAAACAGGAATGGCCAGAAAACGCTTGCTTTTACAGAAGCATCTACGCCAACTCCGCGAACCAGTTCACAAACAACCATTACTCCAAACGCAAGTCCTACAAAAAGGAAGCCAAGTGCTACTTTCTTAAACATATTCATATCGCCCTGCGGACGCTCGGCAAGTTTCTTCCAGATGGCTGCCATCACACCACCAAGAACGACACACAAAAGTCCGTTCCATGTAGTAGTAACCCATGACGGCGGAATGTCAAAAGAGCCAATACTCATCTTCACATAATCGGTCATATAAATGACAAGCGCAAGATCCTGCTGATAGTAGAACAGCCAGAAGATAACAGAGAGTGCCGATACAAGAATGATCGCTATCATACGGTTTCTTTCCAATTTTGTAAGCGGCTGCTTGTCGTTCTTCCCATCTTCTTTCTTTTCGTTAGACCCGATCACATTTCCATTCTCATCCGTAAGATACTTGAATGGTTTCACACCCTGTCCCTGAAGGTTTTTCCAGTTCAGCACAAACCATGCCAGACCAACGATGCACCAGATCGATGCCACAAAGAAGCACTGACGGAATCCAAGCACATCGCCTTTTTTAAATAAGTGGAGATACAAAAATCCGGTAAGCAGTGAACCTACGAAAGCCCCAACATTTACATAAGAATACTGAATGGAAAATGCAGCATCCAGAAGCTCTTTGTTCTGATATTGTCTTCCGATCAGAGCGTTTAAGTTTCCTTTGAAAAGACCGGTTCCAATCGATACAAGAATGATCATCAGATTGACCATTCCCGGACCTGTTGCCTTCCAGCCTACCAGATATCCGATTGCCATGATAATATATCCCAGAGAGATCGCATATCTCGCTCCCAGCCATCTGTCAGAGATAATTCCTCCGATCAGCGGTGCCATATAGGTGTACGCTGTCAGATTCGCTGCCATGACTGCCGCATCTGTTCGCTCAATACCAAGACCACCCTGTAAAGTTGCAGTGATCAGGAATAGAAGCAAGATTGGCTTTGCTCCGTAAAATGCCAGGCGTTCAAACATAAATGTGATACAACAGGCATAAAAGCCTTTTGGATGTTTTTCATTAGTCTGTGCTTTTCCCATTACTTTTTATTTCCTTTCTGTTTTGGCGACTGTCGACAATCGTCATCCTTTATAAGTAATATAGCATAACTTCACCACTTTTTCAATACAGCTCATGTCTTACACTCTTTTTTTGTTATAATTCAACAAAACACAGCAAAAAAAGATGTGGAATATTACTATCCACATCTCTTCATTATTAATATTTATCCATTTACTACTATCTAAAGACTGTAACCTCTCTCTGTATCCTAGACAAGAAAATCAAATGAAAATCCGGAATCCTCTTCCGACAATCCCTGCTCTTTCAAAAGCCTTCGGATCGTTCTCATGTAATGTTCGGAAAGAACGTGACAGATTTTCTCCTTGTTCTTTTCCCTGCAGGCATCCACCAGTTCTTTATGAATCGGATACTGTCTTTCTAACACACGCTTTTTATCCGTGCTCAGGCTGAAGCCCGTAACAATATTTCCATAATTCAGCTCTTTCCATGCTTTATAGAGCCTTGTCATACCAGTCATCTCTACAAGCAGTCCATGCATCTGGTTATCATAGACAAAAACCTGGTCAAACTGCTCTTCATCCAGTTTTTTCATTTTTTCCAGCACTTCTTCCATCCGGCAAATGGTATCCTCTGGAACGTTTCCTCCCATCAGCTTCACTGCCATGGTTTCGTAATTCGCCCGCATAAGGTAAATTTCAAATGATTCTTCCAGTGTAATTTCTTTTACAGAGCATCCTGCATTTCTTACATATTCTATAAGTCCTTCATTTTCCAGCTGTCTAAGTGCCTCACGAATCGGAGCCCTGCTTGTCTTAAATTCCTTTGCCAGATCCTGTTCCACAATCTTCTGTCCCGGCTCCAGCTCCTGGTAAATGATCCTCTTCCGGATAATATCTGCAATATTTTCTCTTAGTGTTCGATATATTAATTCTGCCATTCCTTTTACCCAACCTTGTTACTCATTCTCTGCCATTTCGGTGATCTGACACCATAATTATTATAACAGGACAGTTTCTTTCCTGTCTATAAAAAAATTAGAATGCACTCTGAATTTTATTTTTCTATCGTTCCTCGAAATACGCCTTCTTCCAGATTCGGAAAAACTTGCAGAGAGTTCTTCCGGAACTCTCTGCAAATACTTCTTTATGCAATTTCAAACAAACCATCGCCTGCTGCCTTGATATGACAGCTGTAAAATTCTTTGGATGCCTCGATCAGATAACCGGTATCCTTTACACCGGAAGTCTCATAAGCCGAATGCATTGCGAGCTGCGGAAGTCCGATATCCACGGTATTCATGGATACCTGCGCCATTGCAATATTTCCCAGTGTACTTCCACCTGCCGCATCCGAACGGTTGGCAAAAAACTGCACCGGTACACCTGCCTTTTCACAGATTGCCTTGAAAATCGCAATACTTACTGCATCACTGGTATATTTCTGACCGGCATGAGATTTGATCACGATTCCTTCGTTCATATAGTTACAGTTATTTACATCCGTCTTCTGCTGATAATTCGGGTGTACTGCATGTGCATTATCACAGCTCAGCATAAAACTTCCGGCAACTGCACGATAGAAATCTTCCTCATCCTTTCCCAGTGCCTTGTTGATCCGCCAAAGCACATCCGACAACAGTGTCGATGCTGCTCCCTGCTTGGTTCCTGATCCAACCTCTTCATTGTCAAAGCAGGCAAAAACATTGATATTCTTTGCATTTTCTCCTGCAAGGAAACCATTCAGCGACGCAAACGCACACTGCAGATCATCCAGCTGTGGACAGGATAAGAATTCATTCTCTCTTCCCCATACAGATGGCTCCATTCGGTTATACAGGAACAGATCCATACCATAAATCTTCTCTTCTTCTACGCCAATCTCTTCTGCGATCAGTTTTTTCATCTCACCCGGTTCTTTTGCCGATCCAGCAAAAACCGGAAGCATGTCTACCTGTTTGTTGATCGCACGGCCTTCATTGACTGCGCGGTCCATATGGATTGCAAGACTTGGAATCATCAGAAGATCTCTTTCTACCTTGACCAGTCTGGTCTCCATTCCACTGTCCGTCTTTACAATTACGCGCCCTGCTACCGATAACGGACGGTCAAACCAGGTAGAGCAGATCATTCCGCCATAGCCTTCTGTATTCAGAACCGTGTATTTTTTCTTCACCTCAATCTCTGCATTCTCTTTGATCTTAAAGGTCGGTGAGTCACTGTGGGACGCAGTTACATGAAAGCTGTACTCATCCAGTTGGTTTCCGACTTTAAATGCAAGAATGCTGGAATGGTTGCGGGTCACATAATATTTTCCGCCTTTTTCTATTTTCCATTTTTCCGATTCTTTCAGCTCCTGAAATCCTTCTTTTGTAAGAATATCCCGGATTGATTTTACTGCATGAAAAGCAGTCGGCGAGTTCTTTATAAATGATGTGAGTTCTTTAATTGTCTGGTTCTCCATAATGTTCCTCCTGGCATTTCAGCCCCTTTATTTTCCAGATTCTTTTGCACGTTCACACTCGGCAAGCTTCAGCATGATAATTCCAAGTGCAGTCAGCACTACCGGTGTGATCACATTCATTGCAAAGGTAAATGGATTTTTGTTATACATTCCCATTATACAACAGATCAGTGTCACAAAAAACACCATCCTCCAAAAAAGTATGCGATCTTCTGATTTTTCACAAAACGGTATTCTGCCGGAATCCGGTCAATACATTTCCTTTAATTCTACTAAATTCCCCTTTATTCTGCAAACTGTCTAATGATGTCTTTTACAATAAGGACTGCTTTATCCATTCCTTCTACCGTGATATGCTCAAATACGCCATGGAATGCATGTCCGCCCGTTCCAAGATTCGGACACGGAAGTCCTTTGAAGCTGAGTCTTGCACCGTCTGTTCCCCCACGGACCGGTGACACGATTGGTGTAATACCTGCATGCTCAATCGCTGCTTTTGCGTAATCGATCAGCTGCATGCACGGTTCAATCTTTTCGCGCATGTTGTAATAAGATTCTACAATTTCAACTTCCACTTTTCCTTCGCCGTACTTTTTATTCATCTCTTCTGCGATATCACGAAGTTTCTGTGCTCTTGCGTCAAAAGATCTGCGATCAAAATCACGGATAAAGTATTTCATCTTAGTCGTTGTCACATTTCCCTGCACGCTGACCAGATGATAGAATCCTTCATATCCTTCGGTTGTCTCCGGTCTTTCATTTACCGGAAGCATCTGGTGGATCTCGGTTGCAATGGTCTGTGAATTAACCATCACGTCTTTTGCTGATCCCGTATGTACGCTGACACCGTGAATGGTGATAAATGCAGTCGATGCATTGAAATTCTCGAACTGAATCTCGCCTTCCTCATCACCGTCCAAAGTGTAAGCATAGTCAGCACCAAAACCTTCCACATCAAAATGCTTTGCTCCTCTTGCAATCTCTTCATCCGGTGTAAATCCGATGCAGATCTTTCCATGCGGAAGTCCTTCTTTGATGATCTCTTCTGCCACGGTAAGAATCTCTGCGATTCCCGCCTTGTCATCTGCCCCAAGAAGTGTGGTTCCGTCAGTTGTGATCAGAGTTCTGCCCTTTAATTCTGCAAGGTACGGGAACTCATCTACTTTCAGAATATCTCCGGAACCTTTCAGGACAACGTCCTTCCCGTCATAATTCTCAATGATCTGTGGCTTTATATTTTCCCCTGATGCATCTGCCACAGTGTCCATATGCGCAACCAGACCAAGCGACGGCTTGTCTTCGCATCCAGGAGTTGCAGGGATGTGTCCATATACATATCCCTTGTCGTCCACTCTTGCATCTGCGATTCCAAGACCTTTCATCTCTTCTACAAGCATTCTTGCCAGTACCAGCTCTCTGTCTGCTGACGGGACAGTATCGCTTGTCTCATCACTGGTTGTCCATACCGGAACGTAGTTTAAAAATCTTTCGTAAGCTCTCATATTGTTAGGTTCTCCTTTGCTTTTCTTAGTTTCATTTTATTACATAAATTGTCGGATGTACATTGGCGAATGTCGACAATTTATGGGGTTTTATTTTGTTTAATATTTTCGCCAAAATAAAAGTTTTTCACTTTTTCAGGTGTTGTATGTTTCCATTTGTGATAGTTTTTCGGTTCTACTTTTTCTTAATATTGTAGATTTTTCTACAGCATAAGTTCGTGGTAAACTTCGCCGTATAGGTTTTTCCATTTGGCGAGACCGTCTTCCAGGATCATGTAGCTGTGGGCGCTGTTTTCTTTTGGGATGGAAACGGAGCCTGGATTTAAGTAGAGGTTCTCGTTTCCGAATGGTTCCCAGGCCGGTACGTGGGTGTGACCGTGTAGGAGAATATCGCCTGGCTGCATTGGGATTGGGGTCATGACGTTATGATGGTGTCCATGGGTGGCGTAAATGATCCTGTTGCCACACGGGATCACTGCATAATCTGCCATGATCGGAAAATCCAGTACCATCTGGTCTACCTCTGTGTCACAGTTTCCGCGTACACAGAATAATTTCTCTTTGACTTCATTTAACATTTTGATTACCTTTTTGGGTTCGTATTCCAGCGGAAGATCATTTCTTGGTCCATGATACAGGATGTCGCCCAGAAGTAACAGTCTGTCCGGACATTCTTTTTTCATCGCATCCAGCATTTCCAGACAATAATATGCGGATCCGTGAATATCTGATGCAATCATTAGTTTCATAACGTTCGTCTCCTTTTCTTCTATCTTTTTGGTAAATATTTCTGTTTCTGTAAATCTTTCATAATTATAAATAGGGGGATTGCGTAGCAATGGAAATGGAGCAATCTGGTATCATCATAAATATTCTGCCGTAACAGATTTTTCACTCATTTTCATCTCAGACGGTGTACCGGCAAACAGCAGTCTTCCTCCGGCATCTCCTCCTTCTGGTCCTAATTCTACCACATAATCAGCGGATTTGATAAATTCTATGTTATGTTCGATAACAAAAATGGAATTTCCTTCATCCACCATCTGGTTCAGAAGCTTTAACAGACTCCGGACATTCTTGATATGCAATCCGTTTGTCGGCTCATCAAGAATGAAAATACGGTCTTTACTTCCGAGATAGGAAGCAAACTTCATTCGCTGCAACTCTCCGCCGGATAAAGTAGAAAGTGCCTGATTCAGGTGCAGATAAGAAAGTCCTACTTTTTCCAGAGGCTCCAGCGCTTCGCTGATCTTTGTTCCCCTGAAGAATTCCCCTGCCTGTGCAACAGTCAGATCCATCACTTCCGCAATATTCTTTCCATCTACTTCGTATTGCAAAACTTCTTTTGAATACCGAAGTCCTTTACACACATCACAGGTCGTCTCGATGTCATCCATAAATGCCATATCCGATACGATCACTCCTTTTCCCTTACATGCCGGACACTTTCCTGCGCCGTTAAAAGAAAACAAAGATGCCTTCTGACCGCACCGCTTTGCAAATATTTTCCGGATTTCATCTGCGACTCCCAGATAGGTCGCTGGAGTGGATCTGAGACTTGCACCTGCAGCGCGCTGGCTTACAAACACCACATCCTCTCCCATACTGCGGTAAAAGCTTTCCATCAGAGAACTTTTTCCAGATCCGGCAACACCAGCGATCACAACCAGATTTCCTATTGGAAATTCGATGGTAATGTCCTTCAGATTGTGAAGATGGATATGCTCCATCCGCCATATTCCTTTCGCTTCCCTTGCCTTTGCTTTTAGAGAAGTAGTAAGCCGCATCTCTTCTCCAGTCGGCGTATCACTCTCTAAAAGTTCCTTATAACTGCCTTCAAATAAAACTCTTCCACCGGCCATTCCCGGTTCCGGACCCATTTCCACAATGTGATCGGCCATCTCGATCATTTTCCGGTGATGCTCCACCAGAACAACCGTATTTCCACCATCTCTCAATTTTTCCAGTGCACGGCGCATCCGCTCAATATCATGATTATGAAGCCCTGCACTCGGTTCATCCAGAATATACAACAAATCAGAAAGCGAGGAATTCAGGCATTTTGCAATCTTGCATCTCTGGATCTCTCCACCAGATAAAGTAGATAACCCTCTGTCCAGAGACAGATATCCCAGTCCGATATCTATAAGTGCAGACAGTTTGGTATGCAGTGTATCCTGAATATCTTTTGCAAGCGGATCTTCTATTTGATCAATCCACGCACGCAGCTCGGATAATGGAAGTTTTATTACATCAGCAATATTTTTCCCGTCAATTTTGCAGGACAACACCTTCTGATTCAATCTTGCCCCATTACACTCCGGACAAACTCCATGACTGGTGATCGGATCCAATAACTCCCTGTGAAGTTTTCCTTCTTCCGAATTTAGGACACTGCGATACATCCGATGCACAAGACCTTCGTATTTCGCAGTTTTCGGCCATCCTTCCGGTGGATTCTTAAGACGTATCTGCGGTGAATACAAAAACAGTTCCAATTCTTCTTCGGAATAGTCTTTAATCTTCTTATTCAGATCAAACAATCCACTGTTTGCATAGCGGATCCATCTCCACTGCCCCGGCTCAAATGCCACATAATGGATCACCCCGTCATCATTCAGGCATTTATCAAAATCCACCAGCTTATGCACATCCAGATCTGTCACTTCTCCAAGTCCGTTACACCGCAGGCAGCATCCCTGTGGATGATTGAATGAAAAGCTGTCCGAATAACCGACAAAAGGCTGTCCCACTCTGGAAAATAAAAGCCTCAGAAGGGTATAGGTATCCGTATAAGTTCCAACCGTCGACCGCTGATTCGGCGACGGCTTTTTCTGATTGATTACAATTGCTGCCGGTAGATTCTCAATCCGTTCTACATGCGGTCTTCCGTATTTGGGAAGATATTGCTGCACAAAACTCGGGAAAGTATCATTTAATTCCCTGCGTGACTGCGCCGCAAGAGTATCCAGAACCAGCGAAGATTTCCCAGAACCTGATACTCCGGTAAATACTGTGATCTGATGCTTTGGTATCCGGATGGATACATTTTTCAGGTTATTCTCCGTCGCATGGTGAACAATAATCTCATTTGTTTCCATATATTTATATTCCTCTGTTTTACTCTTTCTACAGTAATTTCTGTATTTCTTATTGTATCTTTATCAAAAAAGAAAGTAAATAGCAAGTTTTGGTTGACTTTAGTATGGTAGATTGATAATATAGTGACGTGACATTTTTTGAAATTATATGAGGAGAGATTATTATGAAAAAAATAACAGCACTTGCACTTACTTCAGCAATGGTATTATCCCTTGCAGCATGCGGAGGTTCATCTTCCGATACAAAAACTTCAGATGATTCAAAAAAAGCATCCAAAAGCGATGTAGAATATGTTCAGGACAAAGGAACTCTTGTAGTCGGAATCACCGATTTTGAGCCAATGGATTACAAAAATGATAAGGATGAATGGATTGGTTTTGATGCCGACATGGCAAAAGCATTTGCAAAAAGCCTTGGCGTAGATGCCGAATTTGTCGAGATCGACTGGGACAATAAAGTCATGGAGCTGGATGGAAAAACCATCGACTGCGTATGGAATGGTATGACACTTACTGATGAAGTAACCAGCGCAATGGCATGCACCTCCGCTTACTGCAACAATGCGCAGGTAGTGGTTGTTCCTTCTGATAAAGCAGACAAATATCAGGACAAAGACAGTCTGAAGGATCTTTCTTTTGCAGTTGAATCCGGAAGTGCCGGAGAAGAAGCTGTAAGCGGAGAAGGATATGACTACACTGCGGTTTCTTCACAGTCTGATGCCCTGATGGAAGTTGCAGCCGGAACCTCTGATGCAGCAGTCATCGACCTTCTGATGGCCGGTGCTATGGTCGGAAAAGGTACCGGATACGAAAATCTGACTCATACCGTTGAGCTTACTACCGAAAAATATGGTGTTGGATTCCGCAAAGGTTTCGACCTTGCAGACAAACTGAACGAATTCTTCAAGACAAGCTACAATGATGGTTCTATGAAGAAATGCGCTGAAACCTATGGGGTTCAGGATGCCATTATTGAGCAGAAATAATATTTAAGGCAGGAACTTTTTATGAATCTGATTATGAAACAAATGCCGGTCGTAGTGTCCGCACTGAATATCGGCTTTTTACAAACTTTAAAATTATTTATTGTGACGCTGGTCGGCGCCCTTCCTCTCGGACTGGTCATTGCCTTTGGCTCCATGTCTCATTTCAAGCCTCTTAGCTGGCTTGCGAGACTGATCGTCTGGGTGATCCGTGGTACCCCGCTGATGATCCAGCTTCTGATTATCTACTATTTCCCCGGGCTAGTCTTACATAACCCGATCTGGGGTGGTGGTGAAGCAGGGCGCTTCCTTGCAGCAGCCGTATCTTTTATCATCAATTACGCCTGCTATTTTTCAGAAATCTACCGCGGTGGAATCCAGGGTGTTCCGGAAGGTCAGAAAGAAGCCGGTCTTGTACTTGGCATGACAAAGCATCAGATCTTTTTCAAGATCACACTCCTTCAGATGATCAAACGCATCGTACCACCGATGTCAAATGAGATCATCACCCTGGTAAAGGATACTTCTCTTGCACGTATTATCGCGCTGCAGGAGATCATCTGGGCAGGACAGGCATTTATGAAAGGCTCACATGGCATCTCCGGTGCCATCTGGCCGCTGTTCTTTACCGCTGTTTATTATCTTATTTTCAATGGTATCCTGACCGTTCTTCTCGGACGCCTTGAAAAGAAACTGGAATATTTCAGATAAGGAGAATTCATATTTATGCCAATCTTAGAAGTAGAACATATCAGTAAATCTTTTAATAAGACTCCTGTCTTAAAAGACGTTGGATTTAACCTGGAAAAAGGACAGGCTGTTTCCATCATCGGATCTTCCGGAAGTGGAAAGACAACGCTTCTCCGTTGCCTGAACTTTCTGGAACATCCGGATAACGGAATTATCCGGGTAAATGGCGAAACACTTTTTGATGCCTCTGTCCCGGCAACCACTCAGGAATCCGTGATCCGTAAAAAACGACTGCATTTTGGTCTGGTATTCCAGAACTTTAATCTGTTTCCGCAGTATACCGCTCTGGAAAATGTAATGCTTGCCAAAAAGCTTCTCGCCGCAGAGCAGCCGGATTTTAAAGAAAGAAAACGTGAAATTCTGACCGCCATCGAGGTACAGGCAAAGGTTCTTCTGACACAGATGGGGTTGGATAACCGGATGGACAATTATCCGCATCAGCTTTCCGGTGGACAATGCCAGCGAGTTGCTATTGCAAGGGCACTTGCCCTGCAACCGGACATCCTCTGTTTTGATGAGCCGACTTCTGCACTGGATCCGGAACTGACCGGAGAAGTATTAAAAGTTATCCGCGAGCTTGCCGACCAGAATACGACGATGATCATTGTAACCCATGAGATGGCATTTGCACGCGACGTTGCCGATCATGTGATCTTTATGGACGACGGACGCATCGTTGAACAGGGTGATCCGCGTCAGGTGTTTGAAAATCCAAGTAAAGAGAGAACAAAACAGTTTCTTTCGCGGTTTCATGAAGGATAAACTGTTAGATGAAGAAGAGGACTTGTAAGGTTTTAGTCTTACAAGTCCTCTTGAAATTTTATCTATTACATTTTTCCATTTGTGGATAGCATTCTTTCGCAAACTTTTTGTTATCCCAATAGCATGGTTTTTGAGGTGTCTTATAAAGATCGCATTCACTACATCTGTTTATTGTCTTTTTGTCCTTTTCCTAACTTCACCTGCTTTCCCATTTTCATTGACTTTCCCTCTGCCGCACCTTATACTTAAAAGTAATGACTTAAGAAACGGGGGAAATATTCTATGTCAAAATCTTCTGCAAAACTGATGACAGAAGGCTCCATCTGGAAGCGTATCGTTGCTTTTGCGATCCCGCTTTTCTGGGGAAACCTTTTTCAGCAGCTATATAACACCGCCGACTCTCTGATCGTTGGAAATTTTCTTGGAAGCTCTGCACTTGCCGCTGTCAGCTCTTCCGGTAATCTGATCTTTCTTATGGTCGGTCTTTTTAATGGAATCGCCATCGGATCCGGTGTCATCGTCGCCAAATATTACGGTGCCAGAGACATTCCGAATCTGCAGAAGTCCATCCATACAACCGTTGGCTTCGGACTGATCTGCGGCGTGATCCTTACCATTGTCGGTATCATTGCCGCACCACAGATCCTGGTGCTTATGGGAACACCGGAGGCGGTACTTCCAAACTCGATTACTTATTTCCGGATCTACTTTACCGGCTCACTTGCCTTTGTCATGTACAACTTCTTTGTCGGCATTCTGCAGTCCGTCGGTGACAGTACCCATCCTCTGATCTACTTAATCGTTTCTTCGGTAACGAATATCATTCTTGACCTTGTACTGATCGCAGGTCTTGGATTTGGAGTAGGTGCTGCCGCTTTTGCAACTGTCATTTCACAGTTTTTAAGTGCTATCCTCTGTATGGTGCAGCTGCTTCACAGTCCGGAAGAGTTTCGGCTTCATCTGAACCGGATCAATCTGGATTCCTATATGCTCCGCCAGATCATTTCTTATGGTCTGCCCGCAGGACTCCAGAACTCGATCATTTCTCTGGCAAATGTATTCGTCCAGGCAAATATCAACCAGTTTGGGGAAATGGCGGTTGCCGGATGTGGTTCTTATATGAAGATCCAGGGATTTGGATTCCTTCCGATCACCTGTTTTGCACTGGCACTTACTACTTTTATCAGTCAGAATCTGGGAGCAAAAGAATATGAGCGTGCTAAAAAGGGCGCTGTATTCGGTGTGATCTGTTCCCTTACGATCTCTGAGCTGCTCGGTATCTGCGTGCATTTTACCGCTCCACAGCTTCTATCTGCTTTCAGTTCCACCGCAGAGGTTATCCGCTACGGAACCATGCAGGCTCATACGGATACCTTTTTCTACTTCCTGCTTGCTTTTTCACACTGTATGGCAGGAATCATGCGCGGAGCCGGTAAATCCACAGTCCCGATGTATGTTATGCTGGTATGCTGGTGTCTGATCCGCGTTTCTTATATCGTGATCATTTTAAAATTCATCCCGTCCATTCAGATGATCTTCTGGGCTTACCCGATGACCTGGGCGCTCAGTTCCATTGCTTTTCTGATTTATTTCCTGAAGTCAGACTGGATACACGGACTGGAAAGATAAATTCCACAAATTTATACTTGACTCATCGTATACAAAAAACCATTACAGGATCTGATGAAATCACATCTCTCCTGCAATGGTTTTCTTTTATCCTAACCCACATACAGTTTCTCACTGCTGTATCCGTTTTATCTCCATTATTTATCCATTCATATTTCCGTTTCGTCAAGAATACGGAAATGTTTCCTGTCTACTTCGATCAGCCTGTCTTTCTGCATCTTCCCAAGCTCATTTGACATCGCGGACCTGTCTACATTCAGATAATCTGCAAGCTGCTGCCGGTTGAACGGGATGTCAAATTCTTTCTTCCCGTTTTCCATAGCCTGATAAGACAGATACGACAGCAGTCTTCCCCGGATTGATTTTGATGAAATATGAAAAATCCGTTTCGACAGACGGAGATTCTTCTCTGCGGAAAGCTTCAGTAGATTTTCAATTAACGTATGATGAAACACACACGAATTGGAACAGACTTTCAGTATCCTTCCCACATCAAGAAACAAAATTCTTGCCTCTTCTGCCGCAACTACATTGACCATCAGCTTCTGCCCCGGAATCGCTGCATATGTTTCTGCAAAAATCTCACCTCTTCCAGCCCGGTCCAGAATGCTGTGATTCCCCCAGATATCATCATTCTCAATGAACACGCTGCCGGCAAGAACCACGCCCATCGAAGTAACCTCATCCCCGGCATGGTAAATGATTTCATCTTTTTTATAAGTCTTTTCTACCGGATTCAGACAGTTCAGCATCTGTCTGGCGTCCTCCTTCGTGACGCCCCGGAAAATTGCTGCCTCCTCAAATATGCCCATTTTCTGCTACTCCTCAATTCTCAATGCATTTCTGTCCGCTTTTTAACCAAATCAAACAGCAAAACAAATTACGAATATCCACCTGACTTTATTTCCCAAAGTTATTTTTTCGTTTCTTTCTCTGATATATTCTGCTTAGCCCATCCTCTGTTTCCTTTTGCAATCTTGTTTTTATAGCCTTTTTCGTCTTAGTATGTGCCCGGATTGCTCCATTATTATATAATTCATACTTTTGACGATTACATCATCTTACTATATTTTTGCAAAATCGACAAAGCTGTACTGTTTATCTTTGCCAGATAAAACAACATTCTCTATAGACATTCATTCAATAAGATTTTTAAACTCAATCGTTTCCAACCTATACAAAAAACGGAGAACAAGATTTTTCAAAGTTGTACATGACTTGAACAATCCTGTTCTCCGGTTAATATCTTATGATTTCCTGCTCCCTGACATAACCTCACATTTGTCAGATTCTGCGTCTATTCTATAAACATCGCATCCCCAAAGCTGAAGAATCGATATCTCTCTTTAACTGCTTCTTCATATGCCGCAAGCACATGCTCTCTTCCGGCAAGCGCACTTACCAGCATGATCAGCGTTGACTCCGGTAAATGGAAGTTCGTGATCAGGCAGTCCAGTACCTTGAATTTATAGCCCGGATATATGAAAATCTCTGTCCATCCACTGCACTCTTTTAACTTTCCGTTTTCATCAGCCGCAGATTCTACGGTCCGGCAGCTTGTCGTTCCGACGCAGATCACCCGGTGTCCGCTCTCTTTTGCACGGTTGATCTTTTCTGCCTCAGATGCCTCGATCCGGTAGAATTCCGAATGCATATGGTGATCCAGAATATCATCCGCTTTTACCGGACGGAAAGTTCCAAGTCCGACATGAAGCGTTACATGCGCAATCTCCACACCTTCTGCTTTGATTTCTTCCAGAAGCTCCGGTGTAAAATGCAGTCCTGCCGTCGGAGCAGCCGCAGATCCGGAATGCTTTGCATACACAGTCTGGTAACGGTTCTTGTCCTCCAGCTGGTGGGTGATGTAAGGCGGAAGCGGCATCTGTCCAAGCTGATCCAGAATCTCTTCAAAGATTCCTTCGTATTCAAAATGGATCAGACGGTTTCCTTCCTCTACAACCTCCAGAACTTCCCCTTTCAGAAGACCGTCCCCGAAGCTGACTCTTGCTCCGGGTTTCATCTTCTTTCCTGGTTTTACAAGTGTTTCCCAGACATCATTTCCTTTTCGTTTTAAAAGAAGAACTTCGACTTTTCCGCCGGTTCCTTCTTTTTCACCGATCAGTCTTGCCGGGATAACCTTGGTATCATTGATCACAAGGCAGTCTCCCGGTTTGAGATAATCTTTGATCTCACGGAAAATGTGATGACTGGTTGCACCGGTTTTTTTATCAAGAACAAGCAGTCTGGAACTGGATCTGTCTTCAAGCGGATCCTGCGCGATCAACTCTTCCGGTAAATCAAAATAAAAATCCTGTCGTTTCATTCTTTTGACCTCTTTTCGCCTACTTACGAAGCTCGATACCCATTTCCTCCAGTGCCTTTAAGATACGGTTCATAGCAGCTGAAATGTCAGCTTCTTCCAGAGTCTTATCTTTTGCACGGAATGTGATAGAGTAAGCAACAGACTTGAAGCCTGCCTTGATCTGAGCGCCTTCATAGATATCGAACAGCTTATAGCTTTCCAGATAAGCGCCACCCTTGTTCTCGATCACTTCTTCAACCTGTCCTACCAGGATGGATTTTGGCATTACCATACTGATATCACGGCTGACTGCCGGGTATTTTGCAATTCCTTCGTATTTTCTTTCAAATGTTGCAAGCTCTGTGATCTGTGGCATATCAATGACAGCAACGTATGCTCTTTCACCGATTCCATAGATATCAGCAACTTCCGGATGAACCTCACCCATGTATCCGACAACCTTTCCATCGTAAACGATGTTTGCCTGACGTCCCGGATGAAGGAAGTTCTTTCCTGCATTTGGATCATAAGTTTCTTTCTTATGAAGTCCGACTTTTTCAAAGAACTCTTCTACAACACCTTTCATACTGAAGAAGTCTCCATCTCCGTACATTCCAAGTGTAAACTGCATTCTTTCGTCCGGCAGTTCTGTCAGTGGAAGTGCCTTTGGAAGGTAAATATTTCCAAGCTCGTACAGACGGACATTTTTATTTCTTCTGTTGTAGTTTGTTGCAAGAGATGTCAGCATACCATTCAGGGATGTTGTACGCATGACACTGTAATCTTCTCCAAGCGGGTTCATGATCTGGATTGCCTGACGCATCGGATCATCCTTGTCGAGGAGGAGCTTGTCAAATACCTTCGGGCTTTCAAATGAATAAGTCATTCCCTGGCTGAATCCACAGAATTCTGCAATATTTCTTGCTACTTCTTCCACACGAAGCTTGAAAGAAAGCTTACCAGTTGTAGCTTCACCTGTAGGCAGTGTAGTCGGGATATTATCATATCCGTAGAATCTTGCTACTTCTTCCGCAAGATCGGCGATACGGAATAAGTCATGACGGAAGGTTGGTGCGATCACTTCTTTTGCTTCTGCATCATATTCCAGGTCGATCTTTTCAAAATATTTGATCATATCTTCTTCCGGGATGTCTGTTCCGAGAAGTGCATTGATCTTGTCGGCATCAAATGGTACACGTACAGGTTCTTTTTTCTTGCTGTATACATCAACCATTCCTCCGACAACTTCACCGGCTCCCATTTCTTCGATCAGCTGGCAGGCACGGTTGATTGCATCCTCTGCATTATTCGGATCCAGTCCCTTTTCAAATTTACCGGATGCATCGGTACGAAGTCCGACTTTCTTGCTGGATTTACGGATGTTGGTTCCATCGAAGCATGCAGCTTCAAATAACATGGTCTGTACATTGTCAGTGATCATGGAATTTTCGCCACCCATGATTCCGGCAATACCTACCGCTTTTTCGCCATCACAGATCATCAGAACAGAATCATCCATTTCTCTTTCCTGACCATCCAGTGTTACGAATTTTTCTCCTTTTTGGGCATTGCGGACGATGATCTGATGACCTGCGATGGTATCCAGATCATAAGCATGCATTGGCTGTCCGTATTCTTCCATTACATAGTTTGTGATATCAACAAGGTTGTTGATCGGACGGATTCCTACGGAAGAAAGTCTTCTCTGCATCCATTTCGGTGAAGGTCCGATCTTGATATTTTTTACGACTCTTGCACAGTAACGTGGGCAAAGGTCTGTATTTTCTACTTTTACTTTGATGTAATCATTGACATCTTCATCATTTCCGGTTGATGTTACAACCGGTGGCTTGAATTCTTTGTGGAATGTAGCTGCAACTTCTCTTGCGATACCAACCACGCTGAAGCAGTCCACACGGTTGGAGGTGATCTCGTATTCAAATACGACATCATCCAGTCCGAGTGCCTTTACTGCACTTTCTCCGACAACTGCGTCATCATCAAAAATGTAGATTCCATATTCCGGTGCTTCCGGGTACATATTTCTGTCTGAACCAAGTTCTTCGATGGAACACATCATTCCGTAGCTGTCGACTCCACGGAGTTTTCCTTTTTTGATCTTGATTCCGCCTTCTACTCTCTGTCCAGGCTCATGTCCGCCCGCAACGCGTCCGCCATCCAAAACAACCGGTACCTTGTCTCCTTCTTTTACGTTCGGAGCACCTGTAACAATCTGTACGGTCTCTGTTCCTACATTTACCTGACAGATGATCAGTTTATCTGCGTCCGGATGTTTCTCAATTTTCTCAATCTGTCCTACTACGATCTTATCCAGATCAGCATCCAGCTTTGTAAAACCTTCTACCTTTGTTCCGGAAAGAGTCATTGCATCTGTATATTCCTGCGCTGTTACGTCAAGATCCGGAACATACGCTTTAATCCATGATAATGAAGTATCCATTTTATATCTCCTTCTGATTTGCTAAATAATTTATGTTTAGACTCCAAAATCCAGCATCTTCGATGCTGCCGCAGTACTTCTCGCTGCTCTTTGATTTTTTCGTGCTTCCTTCTTGTGTGTACTCACTAGAACTGTTTCAGGAAACGAATATCGTTCTCGTAGAGGAGGCGCATGTCGTCGATCTCGTATTTGAGAAGGGCGATCCTTTCAAGTCCTACCCCGAATGCAAATCCAGTGTATTCTTCCGGATCGATTCCGCACATTTCGAGTACGTGTGGGTGAACCATACCACAGCCGAGGATTTCAATCCATCCTGATCCTTTACAGAAACGGCAGCCTTTTCCGCCACACTTGAAGCATGATACGTCTACTTCTGCACTTGGCTCTGTGAATGGGAAATGATGCGGACGGAATTTTGTCTTGGTATCCGGTCCGAAAAGTTCTTTTGCAAATACTTCCAGAGTTCCCTTTAAGTCAGCAAAGGAAATATTTTTATCGATTACCAGTCCTTCGATCTGATGGAAGGATGGTGAATGGGTTGCATCCACTTCGTCAGAACGGAATACTCGTCCCGGTGCGATCATACGGATCGGGAGCTTGCCCTGTTCCATCACACGTGCCTGAACCGGTGATGTCTGGGTACGAAGCACGATGTCTTTGTTGATATAGAATGTATCCTGTTCATCTTTTGCCGGATGATCTGCAGGAATATTCAGTTTTTCAAAGTTGTAAAGGTCATATTCTACTTCCGGTCCTTCCACAACTTCGTATCCCATACCGATGAAGATACGCTCTACTTCTTCCAGAGCGATCGTATTCGGATGACGATGACCTACTGTATTTTTCTTGGAAGGAAGTGTTACGTCAATAACTTCCTGTTTTAATTTTTCTTCACGGATTGCAGCATCCATTTTCTTCTTTGTCTCATCAAGAAGTTCTTCAATAGCAGCTCTTGTCTCATTCACAAGCTGTCCTACCTTCGGACGTTCTTCCGGAGCTACATCTTTCATTCCTTTTAATACGGCTGTCAGTTCTCCTTTTTTACCAAGGAATTTGACACGTACATCATTTAATTTCTCCGGTACATCAGAAGCCTGGATCTGCTTAATAGCTTCCTGTTTGATGCTCTCAAGTCTTTCTTTCATGATATCCTCCTTAAAACTTGTTTTGGCTATTCATTTGCGACTATAACAGGAAATAAAATTTCCTGTGGAAGAAAAAAGAATGTGCCTTGGCACATTCTGGCACCTGCGGCGGTCGCTTGTGACATCTTCCTTATACGCCGCAGTACACATCCTCGCGGAGCGTTTTTATACATTAAGAAAGAACACTTTCCTAATATATAAAAAAAATCGCCCCTAAAAAGGGACGAGATAAATCGCGGTACCACCCTGTTTCCTGCTATTTGAATAACAGGCACTCGGACTGCGTAACGTGCAGGGACGTCGTTTTCTACTTTATTTTCAAAAACGCAGCTCACGTGGGAAATTCGTTTCCTGCCTGAACCGGGGAGAACTTACAGCCGGGGATTCTCCTTCTCTGTCGGAAAACAGTTCACTACTTACACGGTCATTGCTTTTATGATATGTCATATACTTATTTATTGTAACATATGATTTTTTTATGTCAAGCGGTTTTATCTGATAGATTCACCGTTTATCTACGCAAAATCATATTCCGGAACCTGGATGCTGCTTTTTGCAGAACTAATCCTTTTCCAGGATATCCCGCTTTGCATCTACCCAGATACAGTTAATAAGCCCTCCCAGCAGCATCACATACATACAGAAATACAGCCACAGCATCACAAGAATGATCGCCGTCATACTTCCGTACAGACCGGAAAATCCTTTGAAGATTGTCAGATACATTGAAAAAACAAACGAGATCACCAGCCATCCCAGAGAACAGAAAATAGATCCCAGAATCAAATCCCGGAACGGAAGCTTCCGGTTCGGCAAAAAGTGATATACCAGAAGCGAAATTCCAGTCATAACAACAAATGAAATCACCGTTCTCAAACGCATGATCATATCCGTCGTCTCCGCAAGAAACGGAATTTTGTGATATATAAAAATACTGATATTATTACCAAACACAGAAAGTACCAGAGCCATCACAATTGCTGCAATGAACAGGATCGTATAGATGGATGCCCGGATTCTTAAAAATACATAATTTCGTGTCTCACGAAGCTCATATGCACAGTTCAGTCCTGTACTAACCGCAAGTACTCCTTTACCTGCTGACCACAATGCTACAATCGCAGTAATCGGAATGACCGTCTTCGACTGGTTATATACTTCATTTACAATGCCAACCATAAAATCCTGCATATTTGTCTCCGGAAACAAATTTACCACTGCAGTCATAACATCTGCTTTTGTCACCGGAGTATATTGTATGATAGCAAGAAGCAGCAAAATAATCGGGATCATACTCAGCACAAAAAAATAAGCAGACTGGGCCGCGTATGCTCCCACATGCTTTTGTGACACCTGCCCTGTAATTTCCCGAATCTTGTTTATCGTTTTCATCATATAATAACTCCATTTATCTTATCGGCAGTTTCATTTTTCAAAATAGTTTATCACATTTTCACTTCTTTGAAAACCCAAAAAAACAGTTGCTCTCGCAACTGTCCTTTATCTTTTGTAGTCCCCCGAAATGCCGTTTTCCGTTTTTTGACTCCTAGCACTCCGCTAGGTGGGCGACCGCATCTGCTTTTCTGCCTTCCCCTGCGCAATGAGGGCCTGACATATTACAGAGATATAAGAATCCCGTTTAAAGTATTGTAGGTTCAAAAATACGGAAGTCTCGAACATTCCAGGTTTTCTAAAACCTATTATAGACTATCAGCTGTGTTTTTTCAACTGTTAATCGTTGAAGATATTTACTTTTTTTACCAGAAATTAAAATACGTTTAACGTACCCATTTCCCGCTTTTTCCACCGGACTTTTCAAGCAGATGGATTTCTCTGATCTCCATTCCCCGGTCAACCGCCTTGCACATATCATAGATTGTAAGAAGAGCAGTATTTACCCCGGTCAGTGCTTCCATTTCCACACCGGTCCTGCCGGTACATGCCGTGTGGCAGATTGCCCGGATCCCATGCTCTTCTTCCAGATATTCAAAATCAATCTCGACTTTGGTAAGGTTTAACAGATGGCACAGCGGAATCAGTTCTGCTGTCTTTTTTGCACCCATGATCCCGGCAATTCTTGCTACGCCAAGAACATCTCCTTTTTTCATGCTGCCTTCCTTTACTTTCTGAAAGCATTCTTCCGACATGCGGATCACCCCTGATGCAAGTGCTTCTCTTTTTGTCTCAGCCTTTGCCCCCACATCTACCATCACTGCATTACCATCTTCGTTAAAATGTGTAAATCCACTCATGATTTTTAACCTCTTTATTTTCTGGCACATTCGCCTTCTGTTCCCCGGAGAATTCCAAGCCCATGTCCAAGTTCAGGAAGCAGAAACTCCAGTGCTTCCTGTACTGCTTTGGGACTTCCCGGGAGATTGATGATCAGCGTTTTTTTTCGGATACCTGATACAGCTCTGCTGAACATAGCACGCTTTGTAATCGTCATCGAATAATTCCGGATTGCCTCTGCTATTCCGTTTGCCATCCGGTCACAGACATTTACCGTCGCCTCCGGTGTCCGGTCCCGCTCGGAGAATCCTGTTCCTCCGGTGGTAAAGATCACATTAAGCTGTCTCTGATCAGCCAGTCTGATCAGCTCTTTTTCCAGTTTTTTCTGCTCATCCGGTAATAAAATCGTTTCTTTAATATCATATCCGACATCTTTCAACATTTCGACAATCATGGGTCCGCTTTTGTCTTCTCGTTCTCCGGCAGCCCCTTTATCACTTAAAGTAATAACTGCCGCTGAAAATGGACGGTCACTTTTCACCTGTTCCATGACAACTTCATCTCCTACCTTGATATGACCTCCGGTGACGACTTCTGCAAAAACGCCCTCCCTTGGCATAATGCAGTCACCCATTCTCTTATAAATCTGACAATGACTGTGGCATTCTTTTCCAATCTGTGTCATCTCAAGTACCACATCTCCGATATGAAATCTTGTTCCAACCGGAAGTGCGCGAAAATCAAATCCCTCCACGATCAGATTTTCACCAAATGCACCATACGCAACTTCTGCCCCTTTTGCACGAAATTCCTGAATCTTTTCATCGGAAAGCAGACTGATCTGACGATGCCATTTTCCACCGTGCGCATCTCCTTCAATCCCCCAGTCCATTTTGACCATGGCTTCACGAACCTCATGTTTTTCGGTTCCTCTCTTTTCACTGATGCAGATTCCCTTCAGTCTTCCCATTTTTATGTTTATCCTCCGATCTGTGACATATTTTTCTGTTCTGTAATAAAATTCTGCTCCTCAAAATGATGCATCTTCGGTTTTCCACGGATCGCCTGTTCGAGACATTTCCGGATTTCTTCTTCCGATCCGTGTCTTGCTGCCTCAAAAACGGAGATAGTATCTGCATAGCACAGACACGCTTTTAACTTTCCGGTTGATGTCATCCGGATCCGGTTACATCTGTCACAGAATTTTCCATGCAATGCACTGATCAGACCGATTTTCCCCTGAAAACCCGGCAGTTGATAATACACAGCAGGTCCGTTCCCAAACCGTCCCTCTAACGGATAAAACTCTCCTTCTATCCCATAAGCTTCTTTCAGTTTTCCAAGCACCCAGGCACCGGAAATGCCATTCTCTGCTCTTCCCTGTCCAATCGGCATCAATTCAATAAAACGGACATCCAGCTTGTTCTTTTTCGCCAACTCTGCCAGACTTTTCCATTCCTCATCATTGACTCCTTTTTGCAGGACCGTGTTGATCTTTACCCGGATCTCGCTTTTTTCTGCCATGAAAATGGATTTTCTGACTCTTTCCAGTTCATCTGCCCCGGTAATCTCCTGATATTTTTCCGGAATCAGTGTATCCAGACTGATATTCACCGCATCCAGCCCCGCTGCAAGAAGATCTTCCAGATTCTCACCCAGAAGAACCCCATTTGTCGTCATTGTTACTTCTTCTGTGCCCGGAATCTGCCGGATCATCCGGATCAGATCTGCACATCCTTTTCTGACCAGAGGCTCCCCTCCGGTAATCTTAAACCTGGTAATCCCGATCCGGACAGCCTCCCTGCAGATTCGTTCAATCTCCTCATAAGTCAGGATTTCTGACATAGGAATCCACTTTGCCCCATCCGGCATGCAGTACCTGCATCGCAGATTACAGCGGTCTGTGATTGAAATTCTCATATATTCAATTGTTCGCCCATAAGAATCTCTCACAGCCTTTTCCATCCTTTCTTAATTCCAGAGTGGTTCCAGTAACACCTCGATCGTACCGCCGCAGACCATGCCTTCTTCCTCCGCATCATCTCCGGTCATATCCACATATTCTGTCTTTAGTCCTGTATTATTTTCATGCATCATGACTCTCGCTTTTCTTAAAACCTCTGCCTCCATACAGCCGCCTCCGATGGTTCCAACACAGTTGCCGTCTTCCAGGATCAGCATCTTGGATCCCACATTTCTTGGTGCAGAACCCTTTCTTGTAATGATCGTTGCAAGCATCTTCTTTCCCGGATGAGCGATATCCAGGATTGCTTCCAGCAAGTCTTCCGGATAACCGCAGACTCTCTTGTTCTGATTCTTTACTTCGATGATTTCCGCCATGATCGCCACACCGATCTCCTCCGGTGTCTCAGCACCGATGTTCAGACCAATCGGACTTTTTATCTCGCCGATTACTTCCTGGCTGCATCCTTTTTCAATCAGATTCTGCTTTACCATCGCACTTCTTCGCCGGCTTCCGATCATTCCGATATAAGCATGTTCCTTCCCAGCGATCTTCTCCAGACAAACCTGATCATATCTGTGACCTCTGGTCAGTACAACAAAATACGTATCCTTGTCTCCTTCGATCTGATCCAAGGCATCTTCAAACGGCTGGCAGATTACTTCCGTTGCCCCCGCATTTCTGGCATGATCGGCAAACTGCGGACGATCTTCAAGAACCGTGACCTTCCATCCAAGCATAATCCCGATTTTGATCACCGGCACCGATACGTGACCACCGCCACAAATGACCAGATGCTCCTGCCCTCCAATTATATCACAAAACACCTGCTGCTCTCTGATTTCATAAAGTCCACATTTTTTCAAGTCACCTGCTTCTGAAAAATGTGCTGAAAAGAAACCGTTTTCTTTACTTTCCCAGATTATTTTTTTTTCTGCCAAAATTGCTTTTTCTCCGGCTGCGGATCCTTTTGCCACTGTCAAAAGAACGTAATCCCCCGGCTTTGGTAAATCTTTTAATATCTCAAATACATTTTCCATCAAATCTCATCTACCCTACTACATATTTATTCAGTCTGTCAAATGCTTCTTTTAATACGGTTCCATCCTGAAACGGATCGGAATCTTCCGGCATTTCATCTCTCGCATGACATTTTCTTTTATCCCCATCACATTTTCTCTGCCATGCAATACTTTTATTGTAACAAATTTTTCCGCCAAATGAAATAAGAAGGTGCAGCTCTTTTTGTCTGCACCTTCCCTTTTCCTTTATTTTGTGATCTGATTTTAAAAATACTTTGCATTCAGCTTTTTGACTGTCCATGCAAACCATACCAGTACTGCAAGTACCAGCACTAACATCACCCAGAATAATTTTCCTGTACTCTGCACATAAGTATTATACAGATCTTCTGCGCCGTACAAGATCAGCACTACCGCAAGCACAAGAAGCTTCGGTCCTGCTGCTGCCCTGTATGCTTCCTTATCCTTACACTTCTTTATATTCGTATCTTTTGGTACAAGAATTGATGTATTGATGATTCCTTTGAATTTAAGCTGAAACCATGCATACAGGCTATACAATCCCGCCCCAATACCAATGATCCCGAAAATTCCTTCCATTCCGTTCATTCTTTTGTCTTCTCCTGTCTATTTTACGCCAAGAATACTCTTAACGGTCTGCTCCATCTGATCCACATCACATTCCGTATTGTGACGGATCTCGGCATTCATGATCTCTTTGATGGCATTCGGAAGCTCTGTACCGGATACTTTCTGAAGCTCCTCGATCAGTTTGAAATCATCCTGTCCTTTATACTTCGGATCGATCGCTGACATAACGCTTCCTGCAAATTTGTATGGACTTGCTGTGGATGCGATTACTGTCTTTCTGTCATCTTTACTGTCTTCTCTGTAAGCTTTATACACCGTTGCAGCTACCGCCGTATGGGTATCCATTACATAACCGGTATCTTCGTATATATCATGGATTGTCTTTGCGACCTGCTCTTCTGTCGCATATCCTGCCGCAAAATCAGCCAGGTTTGCTTTCATCTCACCTGTAATCGCGTAACTTCCCTTTGTCTTCAGCTCAGTCATAAGATCCGTATCTTTTCTTGCATCTTCTCCTGAGATCTTGTAGATCAGACGCTCTAAGTTGCTGGAGATCAGAATATCCATGGACGGAGATGTTGTAAGAACAAATTCACGGTTACGGTCATAAGTTCCTGTCTGGAAGAAGTCATAGAGAACTTTGTTCTCATTGGATGCACAGATCAGCTTTGCAATCGGGATTCCCATATTCTTTGCGTAGTATGCAGCCAGAATATTTCCAAAGTTACCGGTCGGTACAACTACATTGATCTCTTCATCTTCCGCAATCTCTTCATTCTGAAGAAGCTTCGCATAAGCATATACATAATATACAACCTGCGGAACCAGACGCCCGATATTGATGGAGTTGGCAGATGAGAACTGGTAGCCTGCTTCATTTAACTCTTTTTCCAGCTCTTTGTTCTCGAACATCGCCTTCACACCGCTCTGTGCGTTGTCAAAATTACCGTGGATCGCAACAACAGAAGTATTGTCTCCTTTCTGTGTTACCATCTGCAGCTCCTGTACGCGGCTGACTCCGTTCTTCGGATAGAATACGATGATCTTGGTTCCTTCTACATCTGCAAATCCTGCAAGTGCAGCTTTTCCTGTATCCCCGGATGTTGCAGTCAGAATGACGATCTCATTCTTCACCTGATTCTTCTTTGCAGAAGTAGTCAGAAGGTGCGGAAGAATGGAAAGTGCCATATCTTTGAATGCGATCGTTGCTCCGTGGAACAGTTCCAGATAATAAGCATCCTCCACCTTCGCAAGCGGTGCAATCTCTTCGGTATCAAACTTACTGTCGTAAGCCTTTGCGATACAGCTCTTCAGCTCTTCTTCTGTAAAGTCTGTCAGGAATTCCTTCATAACTGTATATGCGATTTCCTGATAGGTCATCTCTTTGAGCTCACCAAGCGACACCGGAAGCTTCGGAATCGAAACCGGTACAAATAATCCGCCGTCATCTGCCAGCCCTTTTAAGATTGCCTGGGAAGCTGTTACTGTCTTTTCTGCATCTCTTGTACTCTTATAAAGTAAATTCATGGTTCTCCACCCTTCTTATTCTTTCTGATTCACTTCAGCAATCTGCTAAAGTATTTTCCTATTTAGCGATTATAGCATAAGAACCTTTCAAGTGCAATGCCATCCTTATCTGCGTTTCCACATTCGTCCCCACATCCGGCTCAGAAGAAAACACAGGAGCAGTGCCCCGGTCAGAATAACGCCGATCAGAAATACCAGAATCTTTACATAAGATCCATCTCCTGTTGCAACCGTCTTTGCTTTCTCAGTTTCCTTTGGCTTTTCCGGACTTTCCGGTTTTTCCTCTTCTGCCGGCTTTTCCTTTTTATAGGTTACACTCTGTCCTTCGTCCTCCAGATCTGCGTGCACTGCAACCAGCTTCTCTTCCAGATACACTTCCTCAAATACAACAACCTGTTCTCCGTTAAGCTTCGTTGCATCAAACGTAAATTCCATCTGAAGTTCTCCGGAATCTGTATCCGGGATCAGCTTTTTCTCTGCGGTCACTTCTTTTCCATCCTGAAGAACCGGCTTTTTGGTCTCCTTATCCATTAATGTGCCTTTAACTACATATTCTTTTCCAATCTCCAGATTTTTCCATTTTACCCGATCTATGACCGTTACCTGTTCTGTCCGTTTCCCGTTATGCGTTCCCGTTTCCCGGTCAGATGCTCTTGTCCCGATCTCCGGTACGGGATGTTCATCATTTGTCAGTGTCCCCAGATCAATTATTCGCATTTCCTTTGTTACTTCCACCTCAAACGCAGGAATCAGCATCCGGTCTTCATTATTTTTACAAGACAGTTCTTCCACCAGATACGTTCCGTAAGGAAGCGCTCCTCTTGTATTATCCGGAGTTCCTTCCCCAAACCAGATCCCATCTTCACTTGTCTTCCCCTCATTCGTGTTGACGGTATGTGGATTCCAGTACGCACCGGTCGAAGCCTCCCCGTTTTTGTCCGTCAGGATCACATGGCTCTCCCCAGTTGCCTGCGATGTGATCCGAAATGGGATATCCGCCAGTCTTTTCAAGGTTTTATCTGCCGCTTTCACCAGCTTTAAGTCCCCACGGATGAGCTTTTCCTTTATTTCCACTGGATTCCATATTTTCAGGGCTTTATAGCTTCCATTTTGCTCCGTTCCAGTCCTGATACAATGTGTAACGGTGTCCACCAGATACCCTTCCGGCGCATGCATCTCCCATACCGTAATCGTTCCAAGCGGAAGCTCGTTATTTTCAAAAAACGGATCTCCGCTGATCAGGTGCGCCTCATCCATCCGGACCACACCATCCGCATCCGACTTCAGCTTCCAACTCCTGAGCGGCACCTTCACACCGATCTCATTTTGATTGTCAAAAATGCTATCAAAAAATGCCACATGAAATTCAGCTCCCGCAAGAGAAAGTCCTGCCTGCGCCTGCCCTTTCCCTGTTTCCGCATCCTGCTTCCGGATCAGGATTTCCACCTTTGTCTTTTCCGGTTCATCCTGACACTCATAGGTCACGGTCTGTCCGGCATTCACCGTGATCTGCCGCAGCTTTGTGTCCAGTACATAACCTTTCGGTGCTTTAGTCTCTTTGATGTCATAGGAACCCTCCGGCAGATTTTCTGCCTTCCCATATCCTTTCTTGTCTGTCCGGATTACGCAGACTGCCTCGGATGTCCCACTTTTACAGACGGTATACTCTGCCCCTTCCAGTGAGTAGAGCTGATTATCAGCCGTAATCTCTGACCTTGCAGAGCTCTTCATGATCTCCAGGCTTCCGTTATGGGTTGTCTTAAAAAGATATATCGTTGATCTGGATTTTGCCACAAGCTGTGAAATCTGATTACCACTCGACGGGATAGATGCCGAATGCCAGAACCGGTTATCGTTGCTATTATCTCCCCAGAAAAATCCGATATGGCAGTCTGCATCTTCTTCCTCCCAGGAAACCGGCTCAAAATAGATCACATCTCCTTTTTGCGCTTTTCCGCCCGCAAGCAGCTCCTCAATGGTGTTGTAATGATAGGATTCCACGGCATTGTCTGTCATCCAATGAAACCAGTTGCTCGCATTGACCTTGCCGCCACGGAGACTTCCTTTGTCAATTTCTGACAGATCCGCTCCACATTTTTCCAGAACATAAGCGACAAACCCGGTACAGTTCATTGCCCCATTTCCACCGTAGGCTCCGTTCGGACGCATGCAGTTCTCTGCTGTCAGAGGATATCCGCTGTAAGGCGTTCCCAGATAATAACCGTCCTTTTCGTGGTTTTTTAACTCCTCAAGCACTTTTCCCGGCTCTGCTCCTAATTTTTCATCAAGTTTTACAATCGTTTCTTTCTTTGCGATTCTCTCTGCTGAGTTTGCAGATACGACAGGCATACTGCTGCCCGACAATGATACTACCGCCAGAATCACACTTAGTATTCCGGCAAAATGATTCTTCATATATTTCATAAAAGTTTCTCCTTCTGCCTTTTCAGGTCAGAAAAGAGAATATAAAAGACGAGTACCCTTACTATAAAGGAAGAGTACCCGCTTGTCAATAGTATTTTATTGTTGATCTGCCTCCAGAACGATCACACTTCTCGGTCCCACAAGAATTCTTTCCTCCGAAATCCGTACCGGATTCTGATAAATTTCCTGCTTTTTATCTCCAGTATTTGCCGCCACATGCCAACTATATCCGCCCGGAAGTTGTGGAAGTTCTACCCAGACACCTTCCCAGTATGGATTCATCAGAAGATACACACAGTCTTCTTTTGCCATTTTGTTATCATATCCGGCAAACATGACTGCCGCCGTCCGGATCTCCGGTCTGGAAAAATCCAGTTTCCACGGCACTTCACCGTGAAAGCTGATCTCCGGAAATCCAAGACTGCTCGCCCCTGCATCTCCTGTGATCGACGGATGCCGTTTCCGAAATGCCGTCATATAAGCACAAAAATCAAATACATCCTGAAACTTTTCTTTTCTTGTCCAGTCCAGCCAGGAAATCTCGTTATCCTGACAGTAGGCATTATTATTCCCGAACTGAGTATTGCCAAACTCATCACCTGCAAGGAACATCGGTGTCCCTCTGCTGCAAAGCAGGACCGCAAAAGCATTTTTCATCATCCGGTGGCGCAGTTCAACAACCATCACCTGATCAGTGTCCCCCTCTGCCCCACAGTTCCAGCTCCGGTTATCGTCACTTCCATCAAGATTTCCCCATCCATTAGCCTCATTGTGCTTCTGGTTATACGAATAAAGATCATACAGGGTAAATCCATCATGGCAGGTCAGGAAATTCACAGAAGCATGTTTTCCGCGGATTCTGGTATCATAGATGTCCGGAGAACCGGCAATTCTCTGAAGCGCTGCTCCTGCTGCCCAAAGTCCCCCTTTTAAATATTCCCGCACGTCATCCCGGTATCTTCCGTTCCATTCTGACCATCTGCGGAATGCCGGAAAACTTCCGACCTGATAAAGTCCGCCGGCATCCCACGCCTCCGCGATCAGCTTTGTGTCTGCAAGCAGCGAATCATAGGCAAGATTCTTTACGAGTGGTGGATTTTCCATCGGTGACCCATCCTCATTTCTTCCCAGGATCGAGGCAAGATCAAACCGGAAGCCGTCCACCCGGTACTCTGCCACCCAGTATCGCAGACAATCCTGGATCATTTTGATCACCACCGGATGATTACAATTCACAGTATTTCCACAGCCACTGAAATTATAATATTTTCCATCGGGTGTCAACATATAATAAATCTGATTGTCAAATCCTTTAAACGAAATAAACGGTCCGCATTCATTTCCTTCTGCCGTATGGTTAAACACCACATCCAGGATTACTTCAATCTGGTTATCATGCAGTTCCCGGATCAGTTCTTTTAATTCTACTCCTTCCCGGTTGTATTCCGTTGATGCTGCATAGCTCGTATTCGGCGCAAAAAAGCTGACTGTATTATACCCCCAGTAATCAATCAGTTTCTTTCCATCAACCTCACGGCTCCCCTGCAGTTCATCAAATTCAAAGATCGGCATTAACTCCACCGCATTAATCCCCAGTGTTTTCAGATAAGGAATTTTTTCTTTGATTCCGGCAAAGGTTCCAGGATGACGGACACTTTTGTCCATCTTCGTGAATCCCCTGACATGCATCTCATAGATGATCAGTTTTTCCATCGGGATCTTATCCGGCTTTTCACTGCCCCAGAAGAAATTATTCCGGACTACTCTGGCACGATATCCCCCTGTATTTAGTGCTTTTCCCCATACACTCTGCCCGGTAACTGCCTTTGCATACGGATCCAGTAAAATATGCTTTTTATCAAACAGAAGACCTTCCTTTGGTTTCCACGGTCCGTCCAGCCTGTACGCATATTCAAATTCTTCAATATCCAGTCCGAATACCATCATGGAAAATACATCCCCGATCCGGCAGTTTTCCGGGAATGGAATCACCGCATAAGGTTCCGGTTCCTTTCTGTGAAACAGAAGAAGTTCACATGTCACAGCCCCTTTTGAATGCACTGTAAAATTAACTGCCGACTGAAATGCAGTCGCACCCTCATCACGATACAGTCCGGGACAGATTTCAAATCCATTTACATTTTCTGTCGGAACCCATCTTGGCATCATTTCTTCCAGCATTTTACCAGCTCCTTCCATGTCATGTTTTCAGTATAGCACATTTTTCCGTTTACACATCTTTCCTTTCTGTATATAATATAAAGGATTACATATTTTTTTGCAGCAGACTCAAGGAGGTTTTTTATGACTGCACAGCATCTATATTATTTATTTCAGTGCTTCTTTATATATGCCTTTTTAGGCTGGTGTACAGAAGTTGCGTTTGCCGCTTTTAAAGAACGTCGTTTTGTCAACCGTGGATTCTTAAATGGCCCGATCTGTCCGGTATACGGTTTCGGCGTGGTTGCAGTCATTCATTTTCTGACACCGCTTCGTTCCAACCTGCTCCTGCTATATCTCGGAAGTGCTATTCTTGTTACTGCAATCGAATGGCTGACCGGGTTCATTCTCGAAAAGGTTTTCCATAACAAATGGTGGGATTATTCTAATATGCCGCTCAATCTGAATGGATATGTGTGCCTTTTGTTTTCTCTGATCTGGGGAGTGTTCTGTGTTTTCATCGTAGATGTATTCCATCCACTGATTGACACACTGCTCTCACACATTCCTTTCCTTGTCGGTATCATTCTTGTATGTATTCTGGTGATTGCCGGACTTGCCGATCTCTATGTAACAGCATCCGGTATCCTGAAGCTCAACAAACGTCTTGAAAAAATGCAGGCCATTGCAGACGAACTTCATCAGATTTCCGACAAGCTTGGTGAATCAATCTACAAGCGTACCATTACAGCTATGGAAAAACAGGAAGAGTTCAAAGATACTGTATCTGAGAAGCAGGAAGAATTTAAATCTGCTATTTCCGAAAAACAGGAAGCAATTTCAGACACCCTTGCCGATGTTTCTGACGAAGTAAAAGAACGGATTGCTCTTCTTCGCAGAAGCTACCTGGAAAATGTCAAAGCAACTTCTCATATGCAGAAGCGTATCATGAAAGCTTTCCCGAAAATGCAGAGCCGCAATTACAAAGAATCCTTTGAAGATCTTAGAAACAAACTGAAGGAAATGTCTCTCAAAAAATAACAGGTTGTAAAAAATCCATCTGGTTTTCTTTTAAAAAAAGAAATCAGATGGATTTTTTATCTTTAAAATTATGATGTGAGTATCAAAAGTAAATTTTGCCACTCACTAATGTTTCCTCTTGATCTTGTCCAGATACGGAATCTCGATTGGATCGATTGCATCAAGTGGCTGTTCTTTATTGATCTTCTTTTTGCGTGTGTGCTTTTTCAGAAGTGCACCACCCCGGTTATAAAACCAGAAAGAAAAGATCAGAAGTTTATTGAATTTTCCAATTTTGTCTTTTGTCGTCTTCGTGTAATACTCCCCACCGGACTGGATCTCTCCTTTTTCCCTGATCTGCCGGATCAGATCCAGCTCTGTCTCAATCCGTACCGGAAATTCCGTATACCCCATGCCGACGCAGTCCAGCTTATGCGCATCACTTCCTCCGGTTCCCGGTTTTCCATATTTTTCAGCAAGATACTTCGCCCCTTCATTGGACTGTGGTGGCTCACATGCATTGAAAGTCTCTATAAAATCAAATTTTTCAATCAACTCCGGAGATTTCTGCCATCTTTTCGTATTCGTAAAACTCAGATACTTTTCCCCACACGGATGTGCCGGTCCACAGATTCCTCCATTGTGATGCACAAAATCAATCAGCAGCGAAAGCGGAAGCCCTCTCAGCTCCAGAAGGCGCATCTTTACTCCCTGTGGCATAATGATCAGAATGTGTCCCGCATCCAGTGTATCATACTCTATTCCTTTCAATACGACAAAATCTTTGTATTTTCTCCCTTTGATCGTATTCTTCCAGTGCCGATATCCATTATAGGTGTCATGATCTGTAACCAGCATTCCGCCAATGCCTTTAGACTGCAGCTTTTTAATAAATTCTTCAATCGGCACTTTGCTGTCAATTGATCCTTCTCTTACATGACAATGCATATCTATCTTCATATTTTCATCTCCAGATCTTATATCGTTGATACTATTTTTATTATACCTCTTTTTTTATAACGCTGCAAGAAATACCGGTTTCTTCCAGCCATTCCTGATCAAATGCAAAAGAGGATGTATCACATTCTGATACATCCTCTCATCCATCTTATCTATTCTTCATCCTCGTCATCATCATCATCCAGATCGATCAGCATGGTTCTTGCCATCTCTATTTCTTCTTCTTTTGATGTTTCTTTCTTGATCGCATTTGCTCTTCGAACCTGCTTCTTGTTGATCTCACTTGACTTCATAATAAACTGGATCACGATTCCGATAAATGTAATCCCAATCGAAATGATCCACATGAAAATCACATTTTTCAGATCTGCCAGATCATAGATCATCATTCCTGCTCCAAAACCGCCTGCTAATGCCGTCGCAATAATCACAAACGGTTCAAACCAGATCATCGCAAGGATTGCGAAAATCAGTCCGACTGCTCCGCAGACTGCCAGCATGATCCAGTTTCCCGCATTTGTAATCGCAAGTACTGTGCCAGCCATTCCCAGAAAGCATACCCAGAAAGCTCCGAATTTCTTAAATACACTGTTCAGTATTGCAAAAACCAAACCCGCAACACCGGCTGCGATCAGTACCGGAACAACTTCCAGTCCCATAAGATATGTCACGGCAAATCCAAGCAATGCCCCTGCAACAAATCCAATCACTGCATTCCAGACACGGATCAGCTTCAAACCTAAAATTCCAATGAAAACTGATATAACAATTGATACCGCCGAAACAATCACGGCTTCTTTTCCTGCTATAAATACCGCACTGTTTCCCATGATATCCTTCAATACTATACCTATTGATTCCATCCTAATCTCTCCTCCTGTCGTACTTTCCTGTTGTTAAGTCAGACGCTTATTTTGATGAAGAGTCTGAAGATGTATCTGTATCTTCGGTCGTGCTCTTAACCGTTACGCCCTGATCAGCAAAACTGATCGTATTCCATACTTTTTTATGTACTTTAATATCCGTTTTCTTTTTCCATTTCTTACAAATTGACTGATACTGGTCACTCTTTCTCTGTGATACAATGGACTCTTTCTTGGTATCCGTTGCATCACGGTCAAGAAGGCTGACTACTTTTGCAACATAATAGCCATTGTCTGCTTCGATCACGTCTGTTACTTCGCCTTCTTTTAACTTATCAGCAGCTTTGATCAGATCTTCGTTTGGCGATGTCGTATCCGAGTCAAATGTCAGATCGGTGGCTGATGCACCTACTGCTGTTGCAAATACAGAAAAATCTTCTGCCGAAGCCGCATCTTTCTGGAAATCTTCTGCTTTCTTTTTCACTTCTGCTTTTTTGTCATCTGACATATCTGTCGATTTTCCATCACTGCCCGTTGTCTTTGTAGAGAACAGCACATACTGCATTTTCTTCTGTGCTGCTTCCTCATCGGATACATTCGTATCTACATCCGCAGTCATGGCAGTTTCCATCTTCTTCTGAAGTGTCAGAAGTTCCAGTACTTTCTTTACCGTCTTTTCATCGCCCGATACTGTATCTTTTGCAGCACTGTCATTGCTGTCAGTAAATTTCTTCGCAGCATCCTCGATGCTTTTTTCCTCATCATCACTTAGCGAAACTTTATAATCATCCTTGTGCTCATCCAGAATATACATTTCTTCCAGAGAATCCATGATTGAATCCTTATAATTCTCTTCGTAAGTCTTTCCGTCTGTAACTTCTTTTCCCCAAAAATCATCTCCCAGATAACTGCTATATGTTGTTTCAAACTGCGCCTGCTGATATCTTGCAAAAAAGTTCGCCACATCTGCAGTCACTTTCTCATCTCCGACTTCTACCACTGTATCCTGTCCGTTAAACTTGCTTCCACATCCGTTTAAAGATGCAATGCAGGCAACTGCCAGTATACAGGCAACCACTCTTTTTTTCATTTATAAAATTTCCTCCTTGATCTTCTCTCCATTGTACACACTTCTTCACTATGCACTCGTATAGTATATCTTTTTTTTACCTTACTGGCAATCTTTTTCATAAAAAATACACATTATTCTTCGACAAGTCCCTGTATATCTTCGACAATTTTTCCTGCATTTTCAAGAATCTGCTCTGCTTTTTCTTTTTTATTTTTCCGAAGTTTACAATAAATAAAATATGGATTTTCTGCATCTGTCTTAAATGTCAGTTCTCCCTTATATTTTGCCAGCAGTTCCGGAATCTTTGCTACATTTACCCTTGCCTTCTCATACATGGTAAATTTGTATTCATCGCCTTTTTGCTCTACCGAAATTACATAAGCCGCATGTGCTTTCGCCTTCAGCTGCGCGATCATCAGAAGCTGCTGCACCTTGCGTGGCGGATCGCCGAAACGGTCAATCAGTTCTTCTAGCATATCTTCCTGTTCTTCTTCTGTCTCAATTGCTGCGATCCGTTTATAGATATCCAGTTTCTGATACTCATTCGGAATATAAGATGCCGGAATATAAGCATCAATATTCAGATCCACGGTTGTCGCATAGGTTTCTTCCGGGATTTCTCCCTTCAGGTGACGGACTGCCTCACTTAACATCTTACAGTAAAGATCGTATCCCACTGCATCCATATGTCCATGCTGTTCCTCCCCAAGCAGGTTTCCTGCCCCACGGATTTCCAGATCCCGCATGGCGATTTTTACACCAGAGCCAAGATCTGTAAACTCACGAATTGCCGAAAGACGTTTTTCTGCAACCTCCCGGAGCATTTTGTCTCTTCTGTACAAAAGAAATGCATATGCCATACGGTTCGATCTTCCAACTCTTCCACGTAGCTGATAAAGCTGGGAGAGCCCCATCCGATCTGCATCATGGATGATCATGGTATTGGCATTGGAAATGTCAAGACCGGTCTCGATGATCGTCGTCGATACCAGAACATCAATTTCTCCATTGATGAAATCGTACATAATATCTTCTAACTTGTGTTCCCGCATCTGCCCGTGTGCATATGCCACATTTGCATCCGGCACAAGTTTCTGGATCTTCGCTGCCATTTCAGCTATATCCTGGACACGGTTATAGACATAGTACACCTGTCCCTGGCGGGAAATTTCTCTTTCGATTGCCTCCCGGACCATCTCATCATTCTCCTCCATCACATAGGTCTGGATCGGCATCCGGTCAACTGGTGCTTCTTCCAGCACACTCATGTCACGGATTCCGATCAGACTCATATGAAGCGTTCGGGGAATCGGTGTTGCCGTAAGTGTCAGAACATCAATATTTTCCTTCAGCTTTTTGATCTTTTCTTTATGCTGTACTCCAAAACGCTGTTCCTCATCAATGATCAGAAGTCCCAGATCTTTAAATGCCACATCCTTACTCAATACCCGGTGGGTTCCGATGATGATATCAACCTGTCCCTTTTTCAAATCTTCGATCGTTTTTTTCTGTTGTGCAGGTGTGCGGAAACGACATAACAGATCCACCCTTACCGGAAATTCTTTCATCCGTTGCACAAAAGTGTTGTAATGCTGCTGTGCAAGAATCGTAGTAGGGACCAGATAGACAACCTGCTTGTTCTCCTGCACTGCCTTGAATGCTGCCCGGATTGCAATCTCTGTCTTTCCAAATCCCACATCCCCACAGATCAGACGGTCCATGATCTTTGGGCTTTCCATATCCCGTTTTGTTGCCTCGATTGCAAGCTGTTGATCCTCCGTTTCCTCAAACGGAAACATTTCTTCAAATTCTTTCTGCCAGACCGTGTCCTTTTCATAGACAAATCCTTCTTTGGACTGCCGTACTGCATAGAGTTCCACCAGATCTTTGGCAATCTGCCAGACTGCTGTCTTTACCTTGCTCTTCGTGCGATGCCATTCCTGTCCTCCAAGTTTGTTAAGTTTCGGCTTTTTAGCATCTGCACTGGCATACTTCTGGATCTGGTCAAGCTGTGTCGCAAGAATATAAAGATTTCCACCATCAGCATACGAAATCTTCATATAATCCTTTGTCACCTTATCAACTTCTATCTTTTCAATTCCCCGGTAGATTCCAAGTCCATGATTCTCATGCACTACATAGTCTCCCGGTTTCAGATCCGAAAAGCTGCTTATTTTCTGTCCATCATAACTTTTTCGTTTCTTTTTCTTCTTTGTCTTTCCAAAAATATCTGACTCAGATATGACAATAAATTTAATCATCGGGTACTCGTATCCGACTTCTATATGCCCGTAGCATACCATGATCTCCCCTGGATTCACTTCTCGTTCCTGATCCTCACTGTAAAAACTGCTCAGATCATAATCACGTAGATCCTCTGCCAGACGTTTTGCCCTTGTTCTGGACCCAGAAATCAGAACCGCCCGGTATCCGTTCCTTTTCAGTCTTTTGAGATCCTGTGTCAGCATCTCAAAGCTGCTGTTATACGGGTTAACGCTTTTTGCCTGGATCCCAAACCGCTTTTTCACAAAAAATGGCTTACATTTCATTTCCAGAGCACACATCCCGATCATACAGAATTTGTTCAGAAATTTTATAATTTCATCAGTCGTAAAAAATTCCGGAGCTTCTTCCATTTCCCCGGTCCTTTCCATTTCTTCTGCACGGTTCTCTCTCGCTTTTTCCACTTCATTTTCTGCCAGACGCCCTTTTTCCAGAAGCCTTGCTGGTTCATCCAGGAACACCAGTGTGTCCTTCGGATCAAAGTAGTTGATAAAAGAAACTTTCCGGTCACTTCCCAGTCTGTCATCTGCCGGATAAATAACGATCTGTTCCAGATTCTCTACAGATCTCTGGCTGTCCACGTCAAAAGTCCGTATTGAATCCACTTCATCTCCCCAGAATTCAATACGGATCGGCAATTCCTCGGTAAGTGGGTAAATATCAATGATTCCACCACGAACTGCAAACTGCCCCGGACCATCCACCTGGGCTTCCCTGTCATATCCAAGTTTTATGATCTTCTCCTTCAGCGATTCAAATTCCAGCGTCTCCCCATTGGAAATGGTCAGAATGTCTCCTTTTATTTCTGCTTCCGATGGCAGTTCATCCATGAATCCGTCAATCGTTGTAATGACCGTAACCTGGCTTTTTGCCTCCATCATCATCTGCAAGGTTTCCATCCGCTGTTTGACCAGCTGTTTTCCGTGGATATCTGCCTGATAAAAAAGGAGATCCTTTGCCGGATAATAGCTGGTATTTTCATTTAAAAAACGATATTCTTCGTATAATTTTTTTGCTTTATCTTCACTGGAAAGAACGATCAATGTATGCCCATAATCTTTTCCAAGCGCATACATCAAATGCGTTTTCTGTGATGTCACACACCCGGAAAGAAGCAGCATGCCCGGTTCCCGTCCACGCTCTTCACAGATTTCTTCAATCTCTGCCAGTTCAGATAAAGGAGCCGTAAGTGCATGCATCGCTTTTTGCCTCCTCTTATTCTTTCTTTTTCTGGTTATATTCGTTCATTGCCTGATCGATTGCTCCCTGCATGATCAGAGCAGAAGCTTCACAGGCAAGATCATATCCTTCTTCCATAAGTACACGGTCCTCTTTGGAAAATTTTCCAAGAACATAATCAGCAAGATCATATCCTTTCGGTTTTTCTCCCACACCTACCTTGATCCGTGGAAATACACTACTTCCTAAATTGGCAATGATATTTTTGATTCCGTTATGTCCACCGGCACTTCCTTTTCTGCGGATCCTGAGTTGTCCGACTTCCAGACTGATATCATCATAAATTACAAGAAGTTCTTCTTCCGGATCGATCTTGTAATATTCCACCAGACTACGGATACTCTCTCCACTCAGGTTCATATAAGTCTGCGGCTTCGCAAGAAGCACTTTCTGTCCCTCGATCACTCCTTTTCCGATGAGGGCACGGTGTTTTTTAGTATCGACTGCTATCTGGTATTTCTCCGCCAGGCGGTCCACCACATCAAATCCAACATTATGTCTTGTCCCCTGATACTTTTCATCCGGGTTTCCAAGTCCTGCAATTATAAACATTCTATTCACCTCTGCTTTTTCTCTTTCCTGATTCTACTAAATCCTTTCTCTTTTGTCACGCATTTCTCATGCATAAACTATTTTTTCTTTTCATATAATTTATTAAGCGGCATAACCTGCCGAAATTCCATACTGCCTAAGGAGGTTCTTTATGAATTCCAAAACAAAAATCATCGTACTTCACATGAAAGAAATTATCTATACTGTTATTTTTGCCACTTTAGGTATTCTCATCCTCTGCCTTTTATTCTTTATGTTCTCCGGAGACCGGCATTCCTCTGTATCCGACAAAAAATATACTCCCGGCGTTTATACCTCTTCTTTTACACTCGGAAATGAAGATCTGGAACTGGAAGTTTCTGTCTCTGACACCTCTATCAATTCCATCCGCATTTCCAATCTAAGTGAGACGGTAACTGCCATGTATCCTCTTCTTCAGCCATCTCTTGAGAATCTGGCTGACCAGATCTGTAAATCCCAGTCCCTTGATCATCTTACGCTTTCAAGTGACAGTCCCTATACTTCTCAGCTTCTTCTCAACACCATCCGTGATGCGCTCAAAAAAGCTGCGGCAACCAACTGATGCCGCAGCTCTTTTCCTTTTATTAACCTTCCACGATCAGATACTGTCCGTTCGGAAGTGCGAATACTTCTGAAGCCTCTTCCAGCTCTTCATCACTCATACCACTGATGTCCGCTCCGCTTTCATCCAGATAATCTCTCACATCCTTGATAGAATCTACAACAACCGCCATACAGTCTTCCAAAAACGCTTCTGCCTCTTCCAGTGTCTCTGCAACCGGCTCATCAAAAAGCTGTGACTGCATATTCAGGAATGTCTGCAGACATTCTTCATCATACTCATACATACAGGCAACCCTCCCTTATCTTTCTCACAGAAAAATTTTCTCATCTGAACTATAAATAGTTAAGCAATTCTTCAGCATGTGCAATTGTTGCATCTGCTCCTGTCTCCACAAGAAGTTCTTTGGTCCGGAATCCCCATTCTGCTCCGACTGTAAACATACCGGCAGCCTTCCCTGTCTTCATATCTACATCCGAGTCTCCTATGTATATTCCTTCTTCCGGCGATACCCCTAATTTATCAAGTATCCACAGAAGTCCTTCCGGATCCGGTTTCTTCGGAAATTCACCCGACTGCCCCTGAATATGGTCAAAATATCCTTTTCCAAATGTACTTTCCACTACATCGATCGCCTGCAAATGTGGTTTGTTGGAAAATACTGCAATCTTTATTCCCTTCTTCTTCAGTGAATCTAACATCTGAACAACGCCATCATAAGGACGTACATGGTACATACAATTTTCTCCAAAGATTCTGCTGTACACTTCCATACCTTCTTCAATCCTCTTAAGCTCTGTGTCTCCGGACGCACGAAGTGCACGTTCCATAAGGCATCTGGCTCCATCCCCAACGAAGCTTCGGCACTGATCTTTGGTAATCGTCTCAAGTCCCATTTCTTCTAACGTCTTATTCGTTGAATAAGTCAGCGAATCCAGCGTATTTGTCAAAGTTCCATCCAAGTCAAAAATACACGCTTTATACATTGCTGTTCTCCTGTTCTTCTGTTCTATGATTATAATAGTATGAACCTTGACAAATTTCAACTGGAAATCTCTATTTTTCTATTCACTTCGCAGATATTGTCGCATAGCCCTGAGTGCATTCTTTTCCAAGCGGCTTACCTGTGCCTGTGAGATTCCGATTTCTTCTGCTACCTCCATCTGCGTTTTTCCTTCAAAAAAACGAAGTCTGATAATATACTTCTCCCTTTTTCCGAGTCGGTCCATTGCCGCCTGAAGAGACAGTTTCTCCACCCATCTGTCTTCTTTGTTCCTTTTGTCACTGATCTGGTCCATCACATACATAGCATCTCCATTGTCATTATATACCGGCTCATTTAAGCTGACCGGCATCTGGATCGCATCCAGCGCATAGACGATCTCTTCCTTTGCGATCCCGATTTCCTCTGCAATTTCCTGAACAGTAGGTTCTTTCTGGTTTACTTTGACATAATTTTCTTTCGCGTAAATGGCTTTATATGCCGTATCACGAAGTGACCTGCTAACACGGATCGAATTATTGTCCCGGATGAACCTCCGGATTTCTCCAATGATCATCGGTACCGCATAAGTTGAAAATTTTACTTCCAGCTCCGGATTGAAATTATTGATTGCCTTGATCAGTCCGATGCACCCGATCTGAAACAGATCATCCGGATTTTCACTGCTTCCCGAAAAGCGTTTGATCACACTGAGTACCAGACGCAGATTTCCTTTGATATACTGTTCTTTTGCCTCCTCATCCCCCGCTTTGATCTTCTCAAAAAGCACCTCTTTTTCCCCGTCGCTAAGCAGGGGAAGCTTTGCTGTATTTACACCACAGATTTCTACTTTATTAAGTACCATCTCAATAAACCTCCAAATCTTTACTGGTATAAATTTTTCTCAAAACTGTTTTTATTTATTCGATTCCCACTAAAATATTAAAAATATCGCTCCTTGACTTTTCCCATACTCTTCTGAAAGAATATACATCTTAGTAATATTGTCTGATTTTCTATCATTTTTCTTTAAATTATAGTATAATATACTAAAATAATTTTTACGCAAAGGGGTTGAGTATATGAAACTTACTTTTATCGGTGCCGCCCATGAAGTAACTGGAAGCTGCCATTATCTTGAAGCATGCGGAAAACATATTCTAATAGACTGTGGACTGGAACAAGGACCTGATCTGTATGAGAATCAGGAAATCCCGATCAATCCTTCCATGATCGACTATATCCTCTTAACGCATGCACACATTGACCATTCCGGCAAGATTCCTCTGCTTGTAAAAAATGGTTTTAAAGGAGAAATCATCTGTACATTCGCCACCTCTGATCTGTGCAGCATTATGCTCCGTGACAGTGCACATATCCAGGAATCCGAAGCAGAATGGCGAAACCGGAAGGCACTTCGTTCCGGTGCTCCGCTTTACGAACCACTTTATACTGTACAGGACGCCATGAATGCAGTTGCACTTCTTGCGCCGATCGATTATAACCAGACGATCCAGCTCTGTGAAGGAATCGAACTCCGCTTCACAGATGTCGGTCATCTGCTTGGTTCTTCCTGCATTGAAGTCTGGATCACAGAAGGCGGTGTAAGCAAAAAAATCGTATTTTCCGGAGATGTCGGAAATATTGACCAGCCGATCATCAAAGATCCGCAGCATGTGGATGCAGCCGATTATCTTGTCATCGAATCCACCTACGGAAACCGGGTCCATTCTACTGTAAAACCGGATTATATTAAGGATCTTACCAGAGTCCTGCGCGAAACCTTTGCCAAAGGTGGAAATGTAGTCATTCCATCTTTCGCAGTAGGAAGAACCCAGGAGCTTTTATACTTTATCCGTGAGATCAAAGAAAATAATCTTTTGCCGGAATATCAGAATTTTGAAGTTTATGTAGACAGTCCTCTGGCGATCGAAGCAACCAACGTTTTCCAGAAAAATGTACAGTCCTGCTTTGATGAGGATGCAATGGCTCTGATAAGTAAAGGAATCAACCCTCTTCTTTTCCAGGGACTGAAAACCACGATCACCAGTGAAGAATCTAAAATGATCAACTTCAATGACAAACCAAAAGTAATCATCTCTGCTTCCGGAATGTGTGAAGCCGGCCGTATCCGCCATCATCTGAAACACAACCTCTGGAGAAAAGAATGCACGATCCTCTTCGTAGGCTATCAGGCAGTTGGCACTCTTGGCCGCAAGCTTGTCGAAAGCAAACCGGAATCAGTCCGGCTCTTTGGCGAAAATGTAGAGGTTAATGCCCGTATTGAAGTCCTTGCAGGGATCAGCGGACATGCCGATATGAATGGTCTTCTGAACTGGATTGATGGATTCAAAGAAAAACCATCCCACATCTTTGTTGTACATGGAGAGGATACGGTTACAGATTCTTTCGCTGCTACCATCACAGACCGTTTCGGCATTCCGGCATTTGCACCATACTCCGGAGGCTGTGTTGATCTCGCAACCGATACCATCCTTTCTGAAGGTATCAGGCTTCCGAAAAAAGCAGTTGAAAAGCCGGCCAAAGCACGTGCTCTTACTGCATTCAACCGCGTGGTTGCGGCAGCCAAACACCTCATGGATGTTGTGCTTAAAAATGAAGGTCTTGCAAACAAAGATCTTGCAAAATTCGAGTCACAGATCCAGAATCTTGCTGACAAATGGGATCGTGACGACAGATAAATACCGATCTTATCTTTCCAGAGACCGGCTTCCGACATGGAACGCCGGTCTTTTCCTGTCTTTTTCGACAATTCTTTAAAAAAATCCAGCATTTCAGCATGTCGAATAAAATTATTCTGTTTTTTCCATCTTCTGACAAAATCTGAAACACATCTTTTCTATAATAAAGCATGCTTAAGTACCAAATCTATTTAGCAGCTAAAGAGAAAGAAGGATAAGACTATGCAGTATGAAGTATATCTGGATGTATTGTTTCTGGAAAATATGATGATGGATTTTCTGATTCTTCTGGCAGTAAAAAAAGTATTTCCATGTTCTGCCACTTATGGAAGTCTTCTTGCCGGTTCCTTTACCGGTTCACTACTGACCTGTGCCATTTTATTTTTTCCATGCCCGGTATGGACCCGCTATATCCTGCTGTTTTTCCTGGTAAATTCCTGTATGACAGTGATCGGATTGAAAATCCGGACATTTCCCGTTTTTTTCAAAGCATGGATTCTGCTCTATCTTGCAAGCTTTCTTCTTGGAGGTATCATGAGTTGGCTCCGTCTTTATTTTGGAAAATTTTTCCGGATCATATCTTTTCTTTTCACCCTTGGCATCTGTGGTTTTTTTCTTTTATATCATGGACTTTTGTTTCTAAAGAAACTATGGAAATCACAAGATCATAGTTTTGATGTGATTTTAACTGTAAATGGAAAAGATTTTCATCTGAAAGCCTTTCTGGACAGTGGTAATCATCTTTCTGATCCACTGACCGGAAAGCCGGTTCACATTATCAGCAAAGACGCCTGTCAGAAGATTTCTTCCCAAATCTCACCTGGAAGACTCCGGTACATCCCGTACCGGACTATACAGAAGACGACCAGTATTCTTCCCGTTTTTTCTGTCAAGAAGATGAGAATAACAGGAGAATCTGAATTTTTGATCCAATCTCCACTGATCGGTATTTCCGAACAGAAGAATTTTGGAAACGGAAAATATGAAATGCTATTGCATCCTGAAGATTGTTAGGAGGATTATAATGATGATAAAAGTTGCTGTTTCAGATTGTTTTAAATTGAAAATGATTCCCTCTTTCCGCAGTGTTTTCTTCCCGGAAAAGCAGGAAATCCATTACATAGGAGGGACCGATATCCTGCCGCTCCCACTTAGCAGTGAAGAAGAAGGTCATGCCATTTCCCTTCTCGGAGGCGGGCAGGATGAAGAAGGAAAAAAGCTTCTTATTGAACATAACCTGCGTCTGGTTGTATATATAGCGAAAAAATTTGATAATACCGGTGTAGGCGTAGAAGACCTGATCTCCATCGGCACGATTGGACTGATCAAAGCAATCAATACCTTCAATCCAGAGAAAAATATCAAACTTGCCACCTATGCCTCCCGTTGTATTGAAAATGAGATCCTCATGTATCTGCGCCGGAATAACAAGACCAAACTGGAGGTCTCCATCGATGAACCGCTCAATGTTGACTGGGATGGAAATGAGCTTCTTCTCTCCGATATTCTTGGAACTGAAGAAGATACTATTTATCGTGATATGGAAACCGAAGCAGAACACAAACTTCTTGGGAAAGCCATCGGACGGCTTTCAAACAGGGAACGGGTAATCGTGCAGATGCGATTCGGACTCGGAACCCCCGACGGGGAAGAAAAAACGCAGAAAGAAGTGGCCGATCTTCTTGGAATCTCCCAGTCTTACATATCAAGACTTGAAAAGAAAATTATGCAGAGACTGCGACGCGAAATGGTACGCTATGAACAGTAAACTATGAAAAACAGGGAAACAGTAATTTCTTACTGCTTCCCTGTTATTTCATTCTTATTTCTTGAAGAAATCCGGAATCTTGATAGACTGCTCTTTCACCTTGCTCTGTGGAGTTCTTGCACTCTGAAGCGGTGGTACCTGTGTAGTCTGCTGCTGTACCGGTCTGCCTCCGTATACCGGTCTTTCTACATTGCTGTATTCTCCCGGATTAAACTGTGGACGTGAAATATTGCTTGCTCCCATTCCAGACCCACCGTTCATCATAGCTGCTTTATGTTCCAGTCTTGACTGAAGCTTGCTCTGTGTTCCACCTACATTGTGAAGACCTGTTGCGATAACTGTGATAGTTGCTTCATCTGACTTGGAATCATCATACATTGCACCGAAGATGATGTTTGCATCTTCACCTGCAAGATCCTGTACATATTCTGCTGCATCACTCGCATCCATAAGTGTGATGTCACCTGAAATGTTGATGATAACGTGAGATGCACCTGCGATGGTTGTCTCAAGCAGAGGGCTGGCAACTGCCTGCTTAACTGCTTCAAGAGCCTTGTCATCACCTTTGCCCTGTCCGATACCGATATGAGCAATTCCTTTATCAGTCATAACTGTCTGTACATCGGCAAAGTCAAGGTTGATCAGTGAAGGTACATTGATCAGGTCTGTGATACCCTGGATACCCTGCTGAAGAACTTCATCAGCTTTCTTAAGTGCTTCCGGCATAGTTGTTCTTCTGTCTACAATTTCAAGAAGCTTATCATTCGGAATAACGATAAGTGTATCTACATTTTCTTTTAATTTTTCGATTCCGGCAAGAGCGTTGTTCATTCTTGTCTTGGATTCGAATTTGAAAGGCTTGGTTACAACGCCAACAGTAAGTGCTCCCTGCTCTTTGGCAATACGCGCAACAACAGGAGTTGCTCCTGTTCCTGTTCCGCCACCCATACCACAGGTAACAAATACCATATCAGCTCCCTTGAGTGCTGACTGGATCTCTTCGGCACTTTCCTCAGCTGCTTTTTCACCGATCTCCGGTTTAGCCCCTGCACCAAGACCCTTTGTAAGCTTGTCTCCGATCTGCATAAGAGTCGGAGCTTTACATAACTGAAGAGCCTGTTTATCTGTATTGATTGCGATAAATTCAACACCTGCAATCTGTTCATCGATCATGCGGTTGACTGCATTGTTTCCGCCGCCACCTACACCGACTACAATTATTTTAGCTGCTGCTTCTGATTCATTTGTTTTAATTTCTAACAAGAGTTTCTCCTCCTTCGTCACCTTATTATATTATACACCCTAAATGTCAATATGCGCTTAGTTATACATAAGACTATAATATATTTTTTTCCGAAAAATATCAATAGAATTTTGTATATTTTCCTATTTTTTTATTCACTTGACACAGATTATGTTCCAAGATCCGGAATCACATCTTTTTCGAAGGTAATTGTAATATTATCTGTGTTAAAATTTTCCAGATACAGGGTTCCTCCCTGATCTCCCAGCTTCTCAAGGATCGGCGATATCTGCATGATCCGTTCTTCCAGATTCGTATGCCCGACATTGACACATTTGTTTCCAAAAAAAAGATACAGATCTGAACCGGAACAAACAATCTTATCCGGCGCGAGATCACATTTTTTCAGTGTCATCGTCATATCCAGAAGGTTCCCAAATGCTTTTTTGTTCGCCTTGCTGATCGGAAGTGCTTTGTAAAGCTGTACTTTCTTTACTTCCAGCCCTTCAATGCACGGGATTCCATCCCACAGCTCCTTTGTCTTTGCAAGTACGATACCATCCTTGTCAAAATAAATACATTCATCACCTGACACGATATAACCGGCCACACGCTTCTCTTTGGTCGTCACCTTCACAGTCCACGGATTCTTCATCGTCACATTTGCCTCTTCCATTGCCGGAAGCAGCTCGTGATTCATCAGATGGTTCCTGATCATCACATACAGAGAATTGGAAGACCAATTATCATCCTGCACCCAGTCTGCAATCTCCTGTCTGCTAAGATACTGATTTCCTGATACTTCGATTTTCCGCACTTGAAAGAGTAAAAGAAACGTAATCATAGCTATGCAAACCAAAATAATGACCAGAATGGCTTTCATGGCAGTCTGCTTTATGATTCTCTTTTTCCTTTCTTTCTGTATCATCCCATCAGGCATCTTCCTCCTTCCGTCATTTGTATATCTCCTGTTTAGTCTACCACTTGTGACACACTTAGCACAAGTCCCATTTCAATTAAAAGAAACATCACCGATGTTCCTCCATAACTGATAAAAGGAAGTGTAATCCCCGTATTCGGAATTGTGTTCGTCACAACTGCAATATTTAAAATAACCTGAATCATCATATGTGCCATCGCTCCGGTCGCGATCAGCGCACCAAAAAGATCCCTGCTTCCGGATGCGATCAGGAAAAAGCGCCAGATCAGAAGCAGAAACAGAAAAACGATAATCCCAGCACCCGCGAGTCCAAGCTCTTCACAAATAATTGAAAAGATCATATCATTCTGTGCCTCAGGTACAAATCCCAGCTTCTGTACACTGTTTCCGATCCCGACTCCGAATACTCCTCCGGATCCAATCGCGTAAAGCCCCTGCAGGGTCTGATAACCCTTTTCATATTTTTCCGGATTTCTCCAGATAGCAAGCCGTTCCAGCCGATAGCTTTCAAGGGCAAGAAAAATCCCCATAAAGCAGGCGCCTGCGATTCCCATCAAGGCAAATTGCGCATACTTCGGGCTTGCCACAAAGATCAGGATCACACCGATTCCCAGAATAATGATCGCCGTGCTTAAATTACTCGCTCCCACAAGTCCCACGATTGGAAGGATCCAGAACATGATCCTGCAAAGTGTCCACATTTTTCCGATTGTTTTTACGTTCTTCGTCACAAGATCCGCCAGAAAAAGAATCAGTGCAACTTTCGCAAATTCTGATGGCTGAAAAGAAAACGGGCCCAAAGCTAACCATCTTTTGGACCCGTTAATTTCTCTGCCAAACAACATGACCGCAACCGAAAGTGCAACTGCTGCCAGATAACCAAATACTGCCAGTCTCTGCCAGATGTGGTAATCCATCCCTGCCACGAACAGCATCAGTACAATTCCAAGCACCGTCGCAAACGCCTGCTTTTTCAGATAGTAAAAGGAATCATGAAATTTCACCTGTCCGTTATATGCACTGGTACTGTATAAGATCACCAGTCCGATCACAACCAGGAGAACAACAATCAACAGAAGCGTGTAATCCATACGCCCCTTTTTCCCTTTTTCCTCCACTTTGTTTCACGCCCTTTGATACAGATTATATGAAATTATTTTATTTCTTTTATAATGCATTCACGTATTTTTTGAATTCTTCCCCACGCACTTCATAGTTCGGGAACATTCCCCAGCTTGCACATGCCGGTGACAGCAGAACTGCATCTCCGGGTCTTGCAAGCTCCACACAGGTATCGAGTGCTTCTTCGAAAGTATCTTTTAAAATACAGTCATGAAATCCGCACTCTGCTGCTTCTTTCTGAATCTGCTCTTTTGTAGCACCGATCAGTACCAGATAGCGGACTTTTCCATCAAAGCTCTGGATCCATTCATGGAAATCGGACTGTTTATCATATCCACCACCGATCAGGATCGTCGGGCGGTTCATTGCCTGGATTCCCTTGATCGCCGCATCCGGATTCGTTCCTTTAGAGTCATTGTAATAGACAACCCCGTTCTTCTCTGCCACATATTCAATACGATGCTCAACCCCCTTAAATGCAAGTACAGACTTACGGATCACATCCAGATCTACACCGTAAGCTGCTGCCATTGCAACCGCTGCCATAACATTCTCATAATTGTGGACGCCAAGGATCTGTAATTCGCCGGTCTTACAGATGACCGTTCCTTCTTTCTCCTTTTCCGGTTTGTATACAATGTCTTCTCCGTCAAGATAAATGCCCTGTTCCAGTTTATGCTTACTGCTGAAAAATAGAACACTTGCCTGAAATTCATCTGCCATCTTTCTTGTCTCTTCATCTTCATAATTGAGAACGCAGATATCTTCTGGTGTCTGATTCTTCGCAATATTCATCTTTGCACGAATATATGCTTCCATCGTATGATGGCGGTTCAGATGATCCGGTGTGATATTAAGAACTGCACTTACCTTTGGATGGAAGGTATGAATACTCTCCAGCTGGAAGCTTGAGAGCTCTGCCACGATCACAGAATCTTCTCTGGTATCTGCTGCGGCATTCGTATATGGTGTACCGATATTTCCCACAACAAAAACGCTGTCACGGGCATTTTTCATAATCTCGCCTAAAAGAGAGGTTGTTGTCGTTTTCCCATTGGTTCCGGTAATTCCAAGCACATCTCCTTTTCCGCATACATAGGCGAGCTCAATCTCGCCCCAGACAGGAATTCCTTTTTCTTTCATAGCCAGAACAACCGGCAGATCAGTCGGCACCCCCGGACTCATTACAACCAGATCAAGACTTTCCATCTCCTCTTCCGGAAAAGCTCCGAGAACAACGCGGACTTTGCTTCCCTCACCAAGCTGTGCTTTCATTGCCTCGGCATCTTTTTTATCATTTCCATCATACAGAATTACCTCTGCCCCTTCTTTTTCCAGCAATCCGCAGGATCCGATCCCACTGATCCCCGCACCGAATACCAACACTTTCTTTCCTTGTAAATCCATTTTTGTAAGCCTCCTATAATGCCAGCAGTGCAACCAGGCACAGAATTGCAGTTACAATTGAAAAAACTGCAACCACCCGTGTCTCGCTCCATCCACACAGCTCAAAATGATGGTGGATCGGCGCCATTTTAAAGAAACGCTTTCCGCCTGTTTTCTTAAAATATGTTACCTGGATCATAACTGATAAAACTTCTACCAGATAGATCAATCCTACGATGATAATGAATAATGGCATCTGGAGCATGTATGCTGTCGAAGCAACAAATCCCCCAAGAGCCAGTGATCCGGTGTCGCCCATAAATACGCTTGCCGGATAAACGTTGAATAATAAGAATCCCAGCAGCGCACCTACCACTGCACAGGTAATCGGTTCGATCCCACTCTTTGTTCCGATCGCAACAACTGTAAAGAAGGTTGCCACAAGAACTGTTACACTGGATGCAAGCCCGTCCAGTCCATCTGTAAAATTCACACCATTGACGGTACCGATCACTGCAATAAAAAGTATCGGAATGGCAAACCAGCCAATGTTCAGATATTTCCCACCTGAAAACGGTATCAGCATGGTAAGCGGTATCTTTGCCACTTTCACGATGTAAAATGCAAAAATCGCTGTAATCACGATCTGGAGTGCCATCTTCTGCATCGGCATCAGTCCATCTGATCTGTGAAGAACAACTTTCAGATAATCATCCAGGAACCCGACCAGTCCGAATCCAATCGTTACAAAAAGTACCGGAATCACCTTCGGATACTCTCTTACATAGATCAGCGAAGTGACCGCAATCGCAAACAAGATCATCACGCCTCCCATCGTCGGCGTTCCGGCTTTTTTAAGATGCGACTTCACCCCGTCTTCTCTCTCTGTCTGATCCATCTTGAGTCTTCTTAAAACAGGAATTACCACCGGTCCTGCTGCCACACTGAGAACAAACGCGATCAGCACCGGTATGACCATTGTAAAATCCATAATACACCTCTGTCTTTCTTTTGTTTTCAAAATCAGCCCTTATCTTAAAGGCACAGATTCTACGCTTTAGTATAATGTATCTGCCCTGTTTTTTCAACTGCTTCACGGGTTTTCTTCCCGTTCGATTCCAAGATAGGGAAGAATATTGTCGAAAATATCGCGCACAACCGGAGCTGCTATCGTCCCGCCATAATAGATACCCTGTGGATTGTAAATAATTGCCATTGCTGCTACCTGCGGATCATCTGCAGGTGCAAATCCGATAAAAGATCCTATATAACGGTTCGCACTTCTTGGCAGCGTCTGGCTGGTCGCTGTCTTTCCTCCGATCCGGTATCCTTCGATCTGTGCTTTTTTTCCTCCTCCCTCGGACACAACCGTTTCCAGTATCTTTCTCATCTTTTCTGACGTTTCTTTAGAAAGAATCCGTTTTCTTTTTCCATAAGAAATCGTTTCTTCTTTCTCTCCACTTTCCGCATCATAAACGGCGACGCCAAAATGAGGAGTGATCCTTTTTCCCCCATTCACCAGAGAACATACTGTTGTTGCCATCTGCATCGGTGTCACCTGAAAAGACTGTCCAAACGACATCGTTGCCAGCTCTACCTGCCCTACATTTTCCTTCTTGTGCATGATCGTTGCAGCCTCTCCCGGAAGATCTACACCTGTCTTCCCCATCAATCCGAATTTTTCAAAATATTTATAAAAATTCTCTGTTCCAAGCCGCATCCCTACTTCAATAAAAACCGGATTACAGGAATTCTGCACCCCCTGTACAAACGTCTCGGATCCATGTCCAGTCGTCCTCGCACACCGGATCCGGCGGTCTTCCACAAGCTTGTATCCAGGACAGTAAAAAGTATCTTCTTCTTTGACCACTCCCTCTTCCAACGCCGCCGAAGCAGTAAATACCTTAAAGATCGATCCTGGTTCATAAGTATCATTGATACTCCTGTTCCGCCACATCTGATTCAGCATTGCCTGTTTTTCTTCATCATTCAAAGCGGCATCTGTTCCCTCCGGTAATGTAAACGGGGCATTCAGATCAAACTCTGGAGCATTGACGCAGGCATAGATTTCCCCTGTTTTTGGATTCAGAATCAAAATCACAACTGCATCTGCCTGCTTTTCTTCCATTACTTTTTCCGCAGCCTGCTGTGCATATTCCTGGATATTATAGTCCAGGCTTACCTGCAGAGTGTCTCCGGAAACCGGTTCTACTCTGTCTTCCATCGTATCCGCAAGCTCAATCCCTCTAGCATCAGTTGTTGTCAGAATCATTCCGTTCACACCTTTCAGATAATTTTCATACTTTACTTCCAGTCCAATGATTCCCTGATTGTCTCCACCGGTAAATCCAAGAACCTTTGAAGCCAGATTGCCATACGGATAGTACCGTTTAAAATCCTCATCTACCTTCACCCCATCCAGTTCATATGCACGAATCCGGTCCCCGGTCTCTTTCTCCACATTTGTCTTTATTTTTTCCCTGGAAGAAACTTTTTCGATTCTTTTCCGAATCATTTCTTTCTCTATTCCCAGCTCATCGGCAAGAACCTGGATCACTCTCTCCGGATCTGTTATCTGACTATGGATAACAGATATGGTACACACCGCTTTATTGGTCGCAAGGACTTTGCCATTTCTGTCAATGATCTCTCCCCTTGCCGCCTTGATCTCCCTCTCTCTTTCGTGCAGCGTTTTTGCTTTCTGTTGATAATACGCAGCATCAAATATCATCAAATACACCAGTCTTGCGATCAGAAAAAAAATCATCAGAAGCGCGCTTAAAAATACTACCAGCATTTTCTTTTTATTATAAGTCTTATTCCGCATAAAAACCCCGAAAAACAGATTCTTACTATTACTGTATGATCTGTCTTCCGGGGTTATACCCAAATTACTCAGCCGGAGCCTTTGTAATATTCAAATACGGAAATGCTTCTGCCATAATATCAGAAGCGAGCTGCGAGATCAGGCTGCTGGTCGCTGACTGATCCGGAGCATTCGGTTCATCGATGACTACATAAATCATAATTTCCGGATTCTCCTGCGGTGCATATCCGATAAAGGATACCACATTCTTATTCTCTCCACGGGGCAATTTTTCCGCTGTACCGGTCTTACCACCGATATCATAACCTTCTACCTGTGCATATCTACCACTACCGTTCTGAACAACACTGTACATATAACTTTTCAGTTTATCAGAAGTTTCTTTAGAAATTGTCTTCTTCTCCAACACCGGATCAATAGTCTGGATCACATTTCCGTTCTCATCCTGAATGGCTTTTACAAGATGCGGTTCATAATAATCGCCACCATTGATCAGAGAACAGAATCCTGTCGCAAGTTGAAGCATAGTTACGTTAAAATTCTGTCCGAAAGAGTTGGTTGCAAGATCCGTTTTGATCATTCCATCCGGTGACTGCAAAATACCAACCGCCTCACCCGGAAGATCAATTCCCGTATACTGACCGAATCCAAAAATACTCTGGTACTTACAGAATTCTTCCGGTCCGATTGCCAGACCAATCTGCATCAGGGCAACGTTACATGAATTTTCCATAACCTGTGTCAGATTCTGCTGCCCGTGTCCACCATTATCATAAGAGATACATTTAATCTCCCATTCATCGATCTGAAGGGAACCACCGCAGTAATAGGTCTCATCGCCTTTCAGTGCACCAATCTCCAGACCTGTTGCAACCGTAAATGGTTTGATCGTAGATCCCGGCTCAAAAGTATCGCTCACGCAGAAGTTTCTCCAGAGTTCATTCAGAGCATAGATCTTATCGTCACTGCTCATTCCGGTTATTTCTTCCTCTGTATAATACTTGGATAGATCTCTCGGATTATTCAGATCATAGGTAGGTGAGGAAGCCATTGCCAGAACTTCTCCGGTATTCGGGTTCATCATGATCACAGCTCCGTTTTTAAATCCCATCCCCTCCTGCGCTTCATCTGTGTGCGCCTGGTTAAACTCTTCCAGATGCTTTTCCACGATAGACTGCAGGTTCGCATCAATCGTTGTTACGATCGTATTTCCATTTATCGGCTCTTTCACCGTGTTTTCAATTGCCGAATCTTCATTCTGATAACCATATCTGCGTCCATCCGTTCCATTCAACGTTGAATTATAGGATGCTTCCAGTCCGCTTGCTCCCACATTCCCCGATACGCTGAATCCCAGGACATCGCAGGCAAGTGTATTATATGGATATTTTCTGACATAATCCTCTTCCAGCCAGACTCCTTTGATCTTGGAATTTTTCTTCTCTGCCGCTTCAAATGCCTTCGCATCATCGTAGGAAATTCCTTTTTTCAGAATATTGTACCGACTGTCCGGACTGTCCGCGATAATTGCATCCACTGCCGATGCCTTGATCTGAAAATAACTTTTCAGCGCTTTTTTCGTAGCTGCTATATTTTCAGCTTTTTTTGTCTCGTCTGAAAGTAAGACCTTTGCATCCAGAATCACATTGTATACACGCTCACTTGTCGCAAGCTTTGTGCCGTTTGTGTCTACAATATCTCCACGCTTGAACGGAATCGACCGACTCATATACTGCTGCTGATCCAGTACTGTCTTGGTATAATCTTCTCCTGACGAGGCATTGATATAGGTAATTCTTCCGACAAGAATAACAAAAGCCAGTAATATCGCTATAAAGAGCATTACCAGCTTTTTCTGCATTCCAACCGTGAATTTATGCCTCAGAACGGAAGGCTTTCTTTTTCTTCTTTTTGACATGTTATTCACCTTTGTTCATAAACCTATTTATCTGTTGTCTGTCCAAGCACTCCGCTTTTCGGAATACTTTCGTACTGTTTTACATAATCATTAACCGGGTTCTGATATTCAATAATCTGATCCGAAGTCGCATATCCCATACCCAGATCATTGATTGCACGGTCTCTTACTTCTTCCAGATTCACAGAATCCATTACTACGTTATATCTAGTTGTATTCTCTTCTTTTGCATCTGCCAGTTCCTGCTGCAGCTCGGTAATATGCTCTGTCCGGCTTGTAAGCTCTGCACGTACCTGCAGATACCATACACAGACTACAAGTGCTGCCACTGCTGCAATTGAAAGAAACATCACATATGCAGGATTCATCCGCATTGCTTTTCTTCGATTTTTCAAAATCTGTCTGTCCAGTTTTTTCTTTTTATGTTCTTTTCTTGGTTCCTCTTGTCGCTGTGGCATGACTTCTGCCTGGCGAACTGTATTTCCGTATATGTACATTCCTCGGCTTGTTACTGTACGTCTGTCTGCCTGTATTCTATGACTGTATTTTGCCATACAGCACCACCCTTTCAAATTCTATACGCGCTCAAAGATACGCAGCTTCGCACTCTTAGAACGACTGTTCACTTCCATCTCTTCTTCACTTGGAAGAATCGGTTTTTTCGTAATGACTTTTCCTTTGGAAACTTTTCCACACACACATACCGGGAAAGTACTCGGACACGTGCATGGATTCTCATTCTTTTTAAAAATTCCTTTGACAATTCTGTCCTCCAGGGAATGGAACGTGATGATGCATATCCTTCCTCCCGGATTTAAAATATCGATCATATCGTCAAGTGAATCCCTGAGCACCTCCAGTTCCCGGTTACATTCAATCCGGATTGCCTGAAAGGTTCTTTTTGCCGGATGCCCCGACATCTTCTGAAACTTCATCGGTATAGACTGTCTGATAATCTCTGCCAGCTGCCCGGTTGTTTCAATAGGACCTTTCTCTCTTGCCATAACAATATGTTTTGCTATATTCTTCGCAAATTTGTCCTCACCATAGTCGCGAATGATCCGAAAAAGGTCCATCTCACTGTAGCCATTGACAATCTCCTTTGCAGATAAAGTCTGGCGTGTGTCCATCCTCATATCCAAAGGCGCATCTACGCGATAGGAAAAACCACGATCTGCCGTATCTAACTGATAAGATGATACGCCCAGATCGAGTACGATTCCATCGACCTTGTCAATCCCTTTCTCATGGAGCCTCGACTTCATATCACAATAATTGCTCCTGATTATTGTAACTCTCTCCCCGAAGTCGCTTAATCGGGTGCCTGCCGCTTCAATCGCCGCCGCATCCTGGTCTATTCCTATAAAACTCCCCTTGTTGTTTAAACGCCGACATACTTCGTATGCATGTCCGCCTCCTCCAAGTGTGCCATCAACATAAATACCGTCCGGCTTGATGTTCAGTCCTTCGATTGTCTCATCCAGTAATACTGATTTATGCTTAAATGCCATGGTGTCCTCCTAATTAAAAGATCTATTTAGATGCTAAGTCCCAAATCTTCCATGTCACTTGCAATGTCCTCGATATTTTCCTCAACATCAGCTGTACGCGCTTCCCACGCCTCTTTACTCCAGATCTCGACCTTGTCCAGCACACCTGCTAGAACAACCTCTTTTTCAAGATCTGCATAAGCGCGAAGAGAAGAAGATATCAAAACTCTCCCTTGTTTGTCAAGTTCTCCTTCCGTAGCACTTCCAAGAAAGAAACGCTTAAAGTCTCTGGCTTTTTTGTTTGTAAGCGGTAAAGTTCTAAGCTTCTCTTCAAAGGCTTTCCATTCGTTGTCCGGATACAGAAATAAGCAGCCGTCCATCCCTTTCGTAATTACGAAATGTTCTCCCAGACTCTCTCGTAATTTGGAAGGAATAATCAGCCTGCCTTTTGAATCAATACTATGATTAAATTCTCCAGTCAACATAGGATCACCTTCTTTCAAAGTGGTCTGCCACTTTCCATGCCACTTTGCTCCACTTCACTCCACTTTCTACCACTTGTATCCATTGTACCCCACTTTTCCGCCCTTTTCAAGCACTTTTTCGAATTTATCCATTCTGAAAAAAGTCCGATAAATCATATTTTTTTCCATTTTTCATTCATTTTGTGGTGAAAAGTGGAGCGTTTTATACTCCATTCTCCACACAGTGCATAAAAAAAGTGGAGAAACCGTTCCACAATGGAACCATCTCTCCACTTTCTTCTTTTCATTTACTCAGCAGTGTTAAGTGACTGGACATAATTACTTACAGCAGAATAATCAACTTCTGCTACTGCTCTTGGCTGCTTTGATTCATACATATCATAAGCGGACCATCCAATCCAGACAACGATTGCAAGTGCAATCAGCCCAAGGATCGTATAATCAAAAGCTTTTCGCAAGTTTTTCTTTTTTTCTTCACGCTTTCTGTTCGCTTTTGCCTGTTTATAATAATCTACTTTTTTCTGACTCATATCTGCAAATCTCCTTCGCAATCATCTAACCAGTATATTTTATCACACTTTTACGATTGATACAAGCTATACTGCAATAATTACTCCGCCATCATTCGCATACATGCTACTGACACCTCTGGTATCCAGAATGATAATGTCTTTTAATTTCACACGTTCTTCCAACATCTTCTTCACATCCTGTGCTCTCTGCGGGCAGTTACAATGCGAAATTGCAAGTACCTTGCTCTCCGGATCTTTCAAATCTGCAATCACACAATCCACCATATTCTTAAGTGCTTTTTTAATTCCGCGCGCCTGACCCAACTGACAAATCTCTCCCTTCGGAGTAGCCCCCATCACCGGCTTAATATTCAATACTGTTGTCGCAATTGCTTTTAATCCTGTAAGTCTTCCATTCTTACGAAGAGTCTCAAGCGTCTCAAGAACAAAATATGTGTGCTGCTCTTCAATATATGCTTCTACAGCAGCTACCACTTCCTTAAATGTCATGCCCCGCTCTTCACACTGCGCAATCTTCATCCCGATGAGCGTCTGTCCTACTGATGCAGATTTTGAGTTGAACACATAAATATCTTTCTCACCATATTCTTCTTCATATAAATTCTTGCCCAGTACGGCACTGTTATAAGAACCGCTCAGTTCAGAAGACAACGTAACAGCGTATACATGCTCCGCATCACAGTGATATCCTTCCATAAACGTCTCCGGAGACGGACAACTTGACTTTGGACATGTCGGGCATTCAGCTACGTTCTTCAAAAATTCAGCCTGATTGAAAGATTCATCATCAATTATATGACAATCTCCAACCTCCAGTCCCAGTGATGCTGTCTCAAACCGACCTGAAGCTTTCATCTCTGCTGTCAATTCTCCACAGCTGTCCACAATCACTTTATAACTCATAATCCAAACCTCCGAAACGTGTCATTTGCATCCATTATACGTGGTTTTCATTACCACTTATAACATCATATCACACTTTTCTTTGAAAAAAAAGCTTTTTTTACCCTTCCAGTTTAATTCTTCTGGAAATTCCAAGTGCCATTCCCATTTCTATCATCAGGAACAGGATGGATGTACCACCATAACTGATAAAAGGCAATGTAATTCCGGTATTCGGCATCATGTTCGTAACTACCATAACATTGAGAATTACCTGGATCGCGATATGTGACATAATCCCTGTCATAATCAGTGCTCCATACAGATCAGGTGCGTTCTGTGCAATAAAAAGCAGTCTGTAGATCAAAAGACCGAACAAAACCAGGATAATGATTGCTCCAAACACCCCAAGCTCTTCACAGATTGCTGACAGGATCATGTCGTTCTGCACTTCCGGTATTACCGTCTTTTGCACACCATTTCCCAGTCCTTTCCCGAAAAAGCCACCTGATCCGATCGCATATAGTCCCTGTACCGTCTGGAAAGAAATCGTTGACGCATATTTTTCCGGATTCAGCCAGGCAATGATACGTCTGAGTCGGAAGCTGGTGCTGTTCTCAAGAAGTCTTCCGAGGATATATGATCCCGCCACAAAAACAGCCAGCCCGCCGCCTGCAATCCACAGAAAAATCTTCTGCTTCTTATGTACGACAAAAAGGATACAGCAGGAAATTCCCATTACAATGATCGCAGAGCTTAGATTATCAGTCAGCACATAAACTCCCAGTGCTGCCAAACCTCCCCACTCCACAACTCCCAGCGATCCTTTCAGGGTGTGTACTTTATTCCCCATTCTGCAGATCAGGTATGGGATAAATATGATCACAGCGATCTTCATAATCTCTGCCGGCTGGAATGACTGGTTAGCCGGAAGCCGGAACCATCTTCGTGCACCATTTACCTCAATACCAAGTGGTGTAAATTTAACAAGTGCAAGAAGAAGCATGGATCCCCAGTAGCTCATTGCTGCATATTTGGAAAACATATGATAATCCAGGCGAGAAACCCACATCATCACAACAATACTTCCAAGTCCGATGAGGCCCTGCCTTTTCAGGAAGTACATCCCATCTCCGTATTCCGTTCGTGCTTCATAGGAACTGATACTGTATAGCATTACCAGTCCAAAACACATCAGAAATATAATAATCGCCAGAAGACTGTAATCAAAATAATGAACCGCCTGCTTTTTTACAGCCTTCCTTCGTCTGCTTTTAATTCTTTGTGCCATTTATTCACACTCCTACTTAAGCTATAACTACAAAGTCTATATCTTATAAAGTATACCATAATATCCCCCAGACGCACAAGCTTTCCGCACGAAAATAGAGCAGGCTAACTTCTATTCGATTTGTATACAAAAAAATGGTGCCGCTTCTTTGCGGCACCATCTTTGTTTTACCAGTTATTCTTTATTTTTTAGCAGCAACTGCTTCTTTGATCTGTTTGGTAAGTTCTGGTACGATCTTATTCAGATCTCCAACGATACCATAGTCAGCTACATCAAAGATCGGAGCTGTCTCATCTTTGTTGATTGCAATGATCAGATCAGATTCTTCCATACCTGCTACATGCTGGATCGCTCCGGAAATACCGATTGCAAAATATACCTGAGGACGAACTGTCTTTCCTGTCTGTCCTACCTGAAGATCTTTTGGTTTCCAGCCATTATCTACAACTGCACGTGAGCAGCTTACTTCTCCGCCAAGTGCTTCTGCAAGATCTTCCAGGATCTTGAAGTTTTCTGCACTTCCGACTCCACGTCCACCGGATACAAGAATCTTGGCATCCATGATATCAACCGTCTCAGATACAGATTTGACAACTTCCATAATCTCAACGTATTTATTATCCGGTGTAAATCCTGGATTAAACTCTTCTACATTTGCCTTTGCACCTTCGATCTTAGCGATCTTCTGCATAACACCAGGACGAACGGTTGCCATCTGCGGGCGGTTATCCGGGCAGGCGATGGTAGCGATCGTGTTTCCACCAAATGCCGGACGAGTCATAAGAAGCTGATTGTGCTTCTGCTCTTTTCCTGCTACCGGGTTGATCGGGAAATCACCGATCTCAAGCTGTGTACAGTCTGCTGTAAGACCTGTCTGTACTCTTGCGGATACTCTAGGACCAAGATCACGTCCGATTGCAGTTGCGCCGACTAACATGATCTCCGGTTTATATTTTTCGATAACAGATGCCAGTGCATGTGCGTATGGCTCTGTTCTATATTCTTTCAGTTCCGGATCATCTACTACGATTACTTTATCTGCTCCGTATGCTGCAAGCTCATCTGCAAGTCCTTTTACGTCAGAACCGATCAGAACGGCTGCTACTTCTGCATTTAAGTCTGCTGCAAGGTCTTTTGCTTTTCCAAGAAGTTCAAATGCGATTCCGCTCAGTTTGTTGTCTACCTGTTCAGCAAAGACATATACTCCCTTATATTCTTCTAAGTTCATGATATTCACCACTTTTCCTTCTTATTAAATGATATGTTTCTCTGTTAATTTTCCCATCAGGTAAGATACTGCTTCTTCCGGATCAAGAGTAACTTTTTCTCCTGCCCCTTTTCTTACTTTGTCAGATGCTTTCGCAATCTTTGTAGGTGATCCTGCAAGACCGATATTTGCATCATCCAGTGTAGTAAGATCAGCTCTTCCCCATGTTGTGATCTCAGCATCACAAGCATCGAAGATTCCGCCTGGTGTCATATAACGTGGTTCATTTAATTCTGAAAGTGCAGTGATAAGGCAAGGCATTTTTGCTTTCAGTACATGATATCTGTCTTCGAACTGACGCTGTACGATCACGCTGTCGCCTTCTACTTTGATATCCTGTGCATAAGAGATTACCGGGATGTCCAGATGTTCGGAAATCTGCGGTCCAACCTGTGCTGTATCACCATCGATTGCCTGACGTCCTGTGATGATCAGGTCATAATCGAGTTTACGGAGTGCTGCTGCGATGGTGCTTGATGTAGCCCATGTATCAGCTCCTCCAAGTACTCTGTCTGTTACAAGAATTGCCTTATCAGCTCCCATTGCAAGTGCTTCACGAAGCACATCGGCTGCTTTTGGAAGTCCCATTGTAAGTACAGTTACTTCTGCTCCATACTGGTCTTTTAATCTAAGTGCGGCCTCAAGACCTGCTTTGTCATCCGGGTTCATAATTGCAAGCATTGCAGCTCTGTTAAGTGTACCGTCCGGATTAAACTGAACTCCGCCTTTTGTATCCGGTACCTGTTTTATACAAACAACTATCTTCACGATTCGTACCTCCTATTTCAATAAGTTTCCAGAAATAACCATACGCTGAACTTCTGAAGTTCCTTCGTAGATTTCTGTAATCTTTGCGTCACGCATCATACGTTCTACATCATATTCTCTGATGTATCCGTATCCACCATGTAACTGAACAGCCTTTGTGGTAACTTCCATCGCTACTTCTGCTGCATAAAGCTTAGCCTGTGCAGCTTCGACAGAGTAAACTTTCTGTGTAGCTTTTGCCATGGCAGCTTTGTATACCATCATCTTTGCAGCCTCTACCTTTGTAGCCATATCTGCAAGCTGGAACTGTGTATTCTGGAACTGGCCAATCGTGCGTCCGAACTGTTTTCTTTCTTTTACATATGCGATTGTTCTGTCAAGTGCACCTTCAGCGATTCCAAGTGCCTGAGCGGCAATACCGATACGTCCGCCATCCAGAGTATGCATGGCGATGCCGAAGCCCTTGCCCTGTGCTCCAAGGAGATTTTCTTTTGGAATACGGCAGTCTTCAAAAATAAGCTCGTATGTTGAAGATCCACGGATACCCATCTTCTTCTCTTTGGTTCCGAATGTGAATCCCGGAGTGTCTTTCTCTACGATGAATGCAGAAATCTCTTTCATCTTTCTGCCACGTTTTTCAACAATACCTGTTACGGCGATAATGATGTAAACATCTGCTTCTTTACCGTTTGTGATAAAGCATTTTGATCCGTTTAATACCCATTCATCTCCGTCAAGAACAGCCTTCGTCTGCTGTCCCTGTGCATCTGTACCTGCCCCAGGTTCTGTAAGGCCGAAAGCTCCAAGCTTTCTTCCTGATGCAAGCTCCGGAACGTATTTTGCTTTCTGCTCCGGTGTTCCGTATGTCAGGATCGGGTCTATACAAAGAGAGGTATGCGCAGATACGATTACAGATGTTGTGGCACAAACCTTTGCAAGTTCTTCTACACACATTACGTATGTCAGTGGATCACATCCCTGTCCCTCGTATTCCTTCGGTACCGGAATACCAAGAAATCCATATTTCGCCATTTTTTCAACTGTTGCTCTTGGGAAAACTTCTGTCTCGTCCACTTCCTGTGCAAGTGGTTTTACTTCGTTTTCTGCGAATTCTTTAAACAGAGTTCTCGCCATTTCGTGTTTCTTATCTAATCCGAAATCCATTTATTCTTCCTCCATGTCTTTATTTAGAACATCCATTACTGTGCATCAACCGGAGTTTTTGTGCGGTCTGCATTGTATACATAGAATCCTTTTCCGCTCTTAACTCCAAGGTTTCCACCACGGACCATCTTACGAAGCAGCGGGCATGCACGATATTTGCTGTCGCCTGTTTCTGCATAAAGTACATCCATGATAGCAAGGCAGATATCAAGTCCGATGAAATCACCAAGCTCCAGAGGTCCCATTGGATGGTTTGCACCAAGCTTCATTGCTGCATCGATTCCTGCGATGTCAGATACACCTTCCATCTTGATGAAAGCTGCTTCATTGATCATCGGAACAAGGATACGGTTTACTACGAAACCTGCTGCTTCATTAACCTGTACAGGTGTCTTTCCGATTTCTTCTGCGATCTTCTTGATTGCATCTACAGTTTCAGCCGGTGTATTTACGCCTGCGATCACTTCTACTAATTTCATACGGTCTGCCGGGTTGAAGAAATGCATACCGATCATTGGACGGGTAAGTCCGTTGCCGATTTCTGTGATAGAAAGGCTGGAGGTATTTGATGCAAAAATGCATTCAGGTTTTGCGATCTTATCAAGTTCACTGAATGTAGTTTTCTTAACTTCCATGTTCTCAAATGCTGCTTCTACGATCAGATCACAATCTGCGCAGAGATCTTCTTTGAGTCCCGGAGTAATTTTTGCAAGAATTGCATCAACTGCTTCCTGAGTTAATTTTCCTTTCTGAACAAGTCTGTCATAGCCTTTAGCGATTTTAGCTTTTCCGCCTTCTGCCCATTCCTGTTTGATGTCACAGAGTGCTACTTCATATCCATCTACCTGAGCAAATGCCTTTGCAATGCCCTGTCCCATTGTTCCTGCGCCAATAATTCCTACTTTCATTGAAATTACCTCCATTTTATAAATTTAATTTTCCAGGGGAGAGTTAATTCTCCCCTTTATTAAACGAACTTATTTATTAAGGAAAGCTTCTACTTTTCTCTTTTCAAGGAATGCTGCCATTCCTTCTTTCTGGTCGTAGGATTCAAAGCATCCGCCGAAGAGTTTTTCTTCTACTACGATTGCCTCATCCATTCCCTTTTCAAGACCTTCATTGATTGCCTGTTTGCAGTGTCTTACTGCGATCGGTGCATTCTTTGCAATGCCTGCTGCCATCTTCTTTGCTGCCGGCATCAGTTCTTCCTGCGGATATACGGCATTTACAAGACCGATTCTGTAAGCTTCGTCAGCTTTGATATTTCTTGCAGTGTAGATCATCTGCTTTGCCATACCAGGTCCGACAAGTCTTGCAAGTCTCTGTGTTCCACCAAATCCAGGTGTAATTCCAAGGCCAACCTCCGGCTGTCCGAATACTGCATTGTCTGAACAGATACGGATATCACAGCTCATGGAGATTTCACATCCGCCACCAAGAGCGAATCCATTAACTGCTGCGATTACCGGAATCGGAAGTGTTTCGATCTTACGGAAAATATCATTTCCTTTCTTTCCAAAAGCTTCTCCCTCTTCTTTTGTAAGAGTACTCATCTCAGCGATATCTGCACCGGCTACAAAAGATTTTTCTCCTGCTCCTGTAAGGATCAGGCATCTGACTGCATCAAGATCAACACCGTCGATCGTTGCATCAAGTTCATCAAGAACTGCACTATTCAGTGCGTTCAGTGCCTTTGGACGGTTAATGGTAATAATTCCAACCTGTCCTTCTACTTCATATGTAATAAATTCCATCATCAACATCTCCTTTTGATCTGGTTTATTAATCACGTTCTACGATTGTAGCGCATCCCATTCCGCCACCGATACAAAGTGTTGCAAGACCTTTCTTTGCATCACGTTTCTGCATCTCATGAAGAAGTGTAACAAGGATACGGCATCCTGAAGCTCCTACTGGATGTCCGAGAGCAATTGCTCCACCGTTTACATTTACTTTATCCATGTCGAATTTCAGATCATGTGCTACTGCAAGTGACTGTGCTGCGAAAGCTTCGTTTGCTTCGATCAGATCCATATCATCTACAGAAAGCCCTGTCTTAGCCATTACTTTATTCGTAGCTGCAACCGGTCCGACACCCATGATAGATGGATCTACTCCGCCGAGTGCTCCTGCTACCCATGTTGCCATCGGTGTAACGCCGAGCTCTTTTGCTTTTTCTTCACTCATAACAACGATTGCTGCTGCTCCGTCATTGATGCTGGAAGCATTTGCTGCTGTTACAATACCATCTTTTTTGAATGCCGGACGAAGTCTTGCGATTCCTTCTGCTGTTGTTCCCGGACGCGGTCCTTCATCTGTATCAACTACGATGGTTTCTTTTTTCTTCTTCACTTCTACAGGAACAATCTCATCTTTGAATTTTCCTGCTTCGATTGCTGCGCAGGCTTTCTGCTGGCTTGCTGCTGCAAATTCATCAAGCTGTTCTCTTGTGAGTCCCCACTGTTCTGCTACATTCTCAGCAGTGATTCCCATGTGATAGTCATTGAATGCATCCCAAAGTGCGTCATTTACCATTGTATCGATCATCGGTGCATTACCCATTCTGTATCCATAACGTGCGTTTTTCAGTGCATATGGAGCCATAGACATATTTTCCATACCGCCTGCTACAACGATATCAGCATCTCCTGCCTGGATCATCTGTGCAGCCATGTTCACACAGTTAAGTCCGGATCCGCAAACAACGTTAACCGTAACTGCCGGTGTCTCGACCGGAAGACCTGCTTTTAAAGAAGCCTGACGTGCAACGTTCTGTCCAAGACCTGCCTGGATTACACAACCCATATATACATGATCAACCTGTTCCGGAGCAACACCTGCTCTATTTAAAGCTTCTTTGATAACGATAGATCCTAATTCCGGTGCCGGAGTTGTAGAAAGAGCTCCACCCATACTTCCGATTGCTGTACGACACGCACCTGCTAACACGATTTTCTTTGCCATCACTTTTTCCTCCTTTTACATCTTAATGGTAAGTATCACTTCTTATTAGATATATACTGTTTTACTTTCCGTTTTTAAGATTTTCGCAAGGGACTTTTTTGTCCTCTTTTTTTAATATACTACCCATTTCCCGTTCTGTCAAATATTTATCAATCATTTTTTATCATTTAATTTTCTTTTAACATTTTCACCAACATTTTTTCACAATACATCTGCATTATTCGTCATTTCCAACACACCACTTTTATATTGACCTTTCCCAGATATGGTGCTACACTTAAGATTGTTAAAAATTATTCAACCAGAATACTATAATTAAATTATGAATGAGAAGGTGTGAAAATGAGCAAAAGTTTTGAAGAATTAATCTCAAAAGCAAATCAAAAAACCTTAAAGAAAGTCTCTGTTTCCAACGCACAGGATGAGCCGGTACTGCAGGCTGTCAAAGCTGCAAAAGAGCAAAATATCGCAACAGCCATCCTTGTCGGTGATGAAGCCAAGATCCGCGAGATTGCCGCTTCTATTGATATGGATCTGACAGATTTCGAGATCATCAACGAGCCTGATACCGAAGCAGCTGCATTAAAGGCTGTTGAGCTTGTACACAACGGCAAAGCTGATATCCTTTTAAAAGGATTGCTTGAAACGAAGACATTCTTAAAGAGCGTATTGAATAAAGAAGTCGGACTTCGTACCGGAAAGATGCTTTCCCATGTATGTGTATTTGAGATTGAAGGCATTAACCGTCTTCTGTTCTTCACAGACGTAGCTTTCAATACATATCCAACCCTTGCAGATAAAGTCAATATCATCAACAATGCAGTAGAAGTCGCACATGCATGTGGCATCGAATGCCCGAAGGTTGCTCCTCTGTGTGCAGTTGAGACAGTGAATCCAAAGATGCAGCCAACAGTCGATGCCGATAATCTCACCAAGATGTACGAGGGTGGCGATTTCAAAGGATGCCAGATCTACGGACCACTTTCCATGGATCTTGCGATCGATCCGGAAGCAGCTGTTCACAAAGGTGTGACTAATCCAGTAGCCGGACATGCTGATATTCTCCTCTTCCCGAATATCGATGCAGGAAATATCACATATAAGATTCTTGTCCGCACTGCAAAGGTCAAGATCGGTAACGTACTTGTCGGAACAAGCGCTCCGGTTGTACTTACATCACGTTCTGATGATTTCCAGACAAAACTGAATTCTATCGCTCTTGCGACCGTAATCGCAGGATCGATCACAGACTAAGGAGGATCTTTTTATGAGCTATAAAATTTTAGTAATCAACCCGGGATCTACTTCTACCAAGATCGGTGTGTACGAAGACGAAACTTTGTTATTCGAAGAAACACTCCGTCATTCCACCGAAGAGATTGCAAAATATGCAACCATCGTTGACCAGAAAGATTTCCGTAAAGAACTGATCGTAGATATTCTCGCAAAGAACAGCTTCGACATCAAATCTCTGAATGTTGTAGTAGGACGAGGCGGACTTTTAAAACCGATCCCAGGTGGAACCTATCCAGTATCTGACGCACTTCTTGCTGACTTAAAAGCAGGTGTGCAAGGACAGCATGCATCGAACCTTGGAGGCATCCTTGCCCGCGAAATCGGTGATGAAATCGGAGTTCCTTCTTACATTGTTGACCCGGTTGTTGTCGATGAGATGGAACCTGTTGCAAGATATTCCGGAATCCCGGAACTTCCGCGTATCAGTATCTTCCATGCACTGAATCAGAAAGCTGTCGCAAAACGCTACGCCAAAGAACAGAATGTATCTTATGATTCCCTGAATCTTGTAGTTGTACACATGGGCGGCGGTGTATCTGTCGGTGCTCATAAAAATGGCAAAGTTGTCGATGTCAACAACACGCTTGACGGAGACGGACCTTTCTCACCGGAACGTTCCGGCGGTGTACCGGCAGGCGCACTCGTAAAAATGTGTTTCTCCGGTCAGTACACACAGGCTGAAGTATATAAAAAGATCAACGGGAAAGGCGGTCTTAACGGATACCTTGGAACCAACAACATGCGCGACGTTGCAGAACGTGCCTTTGAAAAGGGTGACAAAGAAGCAGCCGGTGTATTCCACGCATTCACTTACCAGGTTGCCAAAGAAGTCGGCGCCATGGCAGCCGTACTTAACGGCAAAGTAGACCAGATCCTTCTCACCGGCGGTATCGCATACAGCGATTATGTAACATCCGAGATCAAGGAAAAAGTCGGATTCATCGCCCCAATCACCGTCTACCCGGGTGAAGATGAACTCCTCGCCCTCGCTCAAGGCGCTCTCCGTGTATTAAACGGCGAAGAAAAACCTCTGGTATATTAATTTTTTTCAAAGCCCTAAAACATGCAAAACGCATATATCTCATCGTAGAAAAAAGTCTGGCACACCTCGCCAGACTTTTTTAGTTACTACGCTTTTATTTAATAATGTCAATAGCTTCGAGGGACAAATCGGGCAAAAGATAATGCGTCTATTCGTCTTTTGTGCAATGGAGATGAAACCAAAAAATCGTGGAAGCCTCTGCTGAACACGATTTTCGCTTTAGGGGGTTCATCGGAATGGTTTGCACAACTAGAATAGACGCATTATCTTTTGCCCAATTTGTCAACACAACCTAAATCATTCAAAAAAAGAGCGGACACTAAAAAAGCATCCACCCTTTTTTTCTATCCCTAATCTCTTTTAACTACAGCAGAGCATCCCATTCCGCCACCAACACAAAGTGTTGCAAGTCCTGTATGTACATCTTCTTTCTGCATCTCATACAACAAGCTTACAAGGATTCTTGCACCTGAGCAGCCAACCGGATGTCCGAGAGCAATGGCTCCACCATTGACATTCAGCTTACTAAGGTCAAATCCAAGATCTTTTCCAACTGCTACTGACTGTGCTGCAAATGCTTCGTTTGCTTCGATCAGATCAAAATCTCCGATCTCCATTCCCAGCTTCTTCATAACCTTACGTGTTGAATAAACCGGTCCGATTCCCATGATTGCCGGATCACATCCTGCGAGTTCTCCGCCGATCCATGTTGCCATAGGTGTTACGCCAAGCTCTTTTGCTTTTTCTTCGCTCATAACGATAAGTGCAGCTGCACCATCATTGATTCCAGATGCGTTACCTGCTGTAACCATACCGTCTTTCTTAAATGCAGGACGAAGTTTTGCAAGACCTTCTTTTGTGATTCCTTTACGAGGACCTTCATCTGTATCTACAAGAATCGTTTCTTTTTTCTTCTTCACTTCGACCGGAACAATCTCGTCTTTAAATTTACCTTCTGCCATTGCTTTTTCACATTTGTTCTGAGACCATGCTGCAAATTCATCCAGTTCTTCTCTTGTAAGTCCCCACTGTTCGCAAATATTTTCTGCTGTGATTCCCATGTGATAATTATGGAATGCATCGGTCAGACCATCCTTGATCATAGCATCTTCGATTGTCGCATTTCCCATACGATATCCATAACGTCCGTTTCTCAACATGTACGGAGCCATTGTCATATTTTCCATACCACCTGCAACGATGATATCTGCATCTCCAGCTGCGATCAGCTTCGCTGCAAGGTTTACACAGTGAAGACCGGATCCACAAAGTACGTTGATAGTTGTTGCCGGTACTTCATTCGGGATTCCTGCATATACAGCTGCCTGACGTGCCGGGTTCTGTCCGTTGCCAGCCTGGATAACATTTCCCATATACACTTCGTCAACCTGATCCGGAGAAACGCCCGCTCTTTTGAGAGCTTCTTTGATTACGATCGTTCCAAGTTCTACAGCCGATGTATTTGCAAACTGTCCGCCCATTACACCGATTGCTGTACGACATGCTCCTGCTAAAACAACTTTTCTTGCCATGATAAAAATCCTCCTTTATTTTGTAAATCACCTGATGTTTTTATTATAATCCTCTAAAAAACAGAATTCAATAGATGCTTGATATTTTTTTAACATTTTTTATGTTCTATTCCAGGTACATGCCTCAATTCGATTGAGAGATTTCTTGATAAATGTTAAGCTTTTCTCGGTGTTTATACTTATTGACACTCACATCATTATTATGTTTTTTTCAAAAAAACAATTTTGTCATTGACATTTATATAGCAATTTGTTAAATTAAAGTTGCTCATATGACTGACGGAAGTGGAATGAACCACAGGGAAATATGAGGATTTGATTATTTAGCCGACCGTCTGGGCGATTCAGCTCAGATGCCGGCTTTTTTTACGCATTTTTATAAGATTATCATAAATCAGGGCTATATAAAAGGCGTAAACATCCATCGGTTCTTCTAGCTGAACCTTTTCATATGTCTGGAATTTGCCAGAACTTTCCGGGCATAAACCGCAGCAACACAGTGTATAATAACCGGGTCATAGGTACTATGGCTCACCCACAAGAAGGAGGAATAACCAAATGATGCAGAAAGAACAATGGCAGGGATTTGAAGGAAGACTCTGGAAAGAAGAAATCAACGTTCGTGATTTTATCCAGAACAACTACACACCTTACGAGGGAGATTCTTCATTCCTTGCAGACCCGACCGAAGCAACAAACCAGCTCTGGGGCAAGCTTCAGGAACTCCAGAAAGAAGAACGTGCAAAAGGCGGCGTTCTGGATATGGAAACAGAAGTGGTATCTTCTCTTACCGCTTACGGTCCAGGTTATATCTGCGAAGAACTGAAAGATAAAGAACAGGTTGTGGGTCTTCAGACTGACAAACCTTTAAAACGTGCATTTATGCCGTTCGGTGGAATCAAAATGGCTGAGGAAGCATGCAAAACTTACGGATATGAACCAAACCCGAAATTTCATAAAATCTTTACAGATTATCATAAAACACATAACCAGGCAGTATTTGATGCCTATACTCCGGAAATGAAAAAAGCACGTCACAATAAGATCCTTACAGGGCTTCCGGATACTTACGGACGTGGACGTATCGTCGGTGACTACCGTCGTGTTGCTCTTTACGGCATCGATCTTCTGATCGCTATGAAGCAGGACGATCTCGCAAACTGCGGATACGGATCCATGCGTGACAATGTCATCCGTCAGCGAGAAGAACTTGCAGAACAGATCCGTGCCCTCAAGGGTATGAAAGAAATGGCTGCTATCTACGGATTCGACATTTCCGAGCCAGCAAAAAATGCAAAAGAAGCATTCCAGTGGCTGTACTTCGGATACCTTGCAGCAATCAAGACTCAGAACGGAGCTGCCATGAGTGTCGGACGTGTATCTACCTTCCTTGATATCTACATCAAGAGAGATATGGAAGCAGGAATCCTTACCGAAGAAGAAGCTCAGGAATTAGTTGACCATATGACAATGAAATTCCGTATGGTTAAGTTCGCACGTATCCCATCTTACAACCAGCTCTTCTCTGGTGACCCGGTTTGGGCTACACTGGAAGTCGGCGGAATGGGACAGGACGGACGTTCTATGGTAACAAAGACAGACTACCGTTTCCTGCATACCCTGGAAAACATGGGACCTTCTCCGGAACCGAACCTGACTGTACTTTACACAGAACGTCTTCCGAAGAACTTCAAGGACTACGCTTCACATATTTCTATTGAAACAAGTTCTATCCAGTATGAAAATGATGATGCAATGCGTCCGGTATGGGGCGATGACTATTCTATCTGCTGCTGCGTATCTGCAACACAGACAGGTAAAGAAATGCAGTTTTTCGGAGCAAGAGCAAACCTTGCAAAATGCCTTCTTTACGCGATCAACGGTGGTGTCGACTGCAAGTCAAAAGATCAGGTAGGACCGGCTTACACACCGATCACTTCTGAATACCTTGATTATGATGAAGTAATGGCTAAATACGACAAGATGATGGACTGGCTCGCTGGACTGTATGTAAACGTACTGAACCTGATCCAGTACATGCATGACAAATACTACTATGAAGCATCTCAGATGGCACTGATCGATACCGATGTACGTCGTACATTTGCAACAGGTATCGCAGGATTCTCTCATGTAGTTGACTCCTTAAGTGCGATCAAATATGCAAAAGTGAAAACAATCCGTGACGAAAACGGACTCGTTGTAGATTTCGAGACAACCGGTGATTTCCCGAAATACGGAAATGATGATGACCGCGCAGATGATATCGCAGTATGGCTTCTTCAGACATTTATGAAGAAACTGAAAAAGCATCACACCTACCGTGAATCCGAACCGACAACTTCTATCCTTACCATTACCTCAAACGTTGTATATGGAAAAGCTACCGGTGCTCTTCCGGACGGAAGAAAAGCAGGCGCACCGCTTTCACCTGGAGCAAACCCAAGCTACGGTGCAGAACAGAACGGACTTCTTGCTTCCTTGAACTCCGTTGCCAAGCTGCCTTACGAATGGGCACTTGACGGAATCTCTAACACCCAGACCATCAACCCGGATGCAATCGGACATACTCCGGAGGAACGCATTAACAACCTGGTAAATGTTATGGACGGATACTTCTCTCAGGGTGCTCACCATCTGAACGTCAACGTATTCGGAACAGAAAAACTTCTTGACGCTATGGAACATCCGGAAAAAGAAGAATACGCAAACTTTACGATCCGTGTATCAGGATATGCGGTTAAGTTCATCGACCTTACACGCGAACAGCAGCTCGATGTGATCGCAAGAACCTGCCACGATCGTATGTAATTACCGAACTTACACTCTTTTGCCAAACATATCGTTATGCTGAAAGTCATGCATTTTAAAGTGCATGACTTTCGGCACATACAGAGATGCTGCTGGCAGCTTTTCCTGCATACTAAGGCATTTAAAAGACTCTGCCTGATCCGCAGTTTTCCAATCACACAATGAAAAAGGAGATTTTCATATGACTCAAATCAAAGGACTTATTCACTCTACAGAAAGCTTTGGTTCTGTTGACGGGCCTGGGGTACGTTTTATTATATTTGTTCAGGGATGTCCACTGAGATGTCAGTTCTGCCATAACCCTGACACCTGGAATATGACAGATAAAAACGGCGCCACCTGGCGCAGTGCCGATGAGCTTCTTGCGCAGGCTCTGCGTTACCGCACTTACTGGAAAAATGGCGGTGGAATCACCGTAAGCGGCGGAGAACCTCTCCTTCAGATTGATTTTCTGCTGGATCTTTTCAAAAAAGCAAAGGCAAAAGGTATTCACACAACGATTGATACTGCAGGCGGTCCTTTTACCAGAGAAGAACCATTTTTCTCCAAATTCCAGGAGCTGATGCAGTATACCGATCTTCTTCTTGTTGATATCAAGCATATCGATGAAAAATCTCACAAAGAGCTGACCGGAAAAACAAATAAAAACATTCTGGATATGATCCGCTTTCTCTCCGATATCAAAAAACCTGTCTGGATCCGCCATGTGCTCGTACCGGAGCGCAGCGACTATGATGAATACTTAAACCGGTTAAATGATTTTATCCAGACACTTGATAATGTAGAAAGAGTAGAAATCCTGCCTTATCACACACTTGGTGCCTACAAATGGAAAGAGCTGGGACTTGATTATCCCCTCGAAGGGATCAATCCACCTTCGAGAGAACGTGTGGAAAATGCAAAGAAGATCCTGCACTGTTCGTAAGACATATTTTAAAAAATAGATGGCAGCTTTCTCTTCATATTTTGCCTGTAATGTGCTATGATTGGTGTAGTGTATTTAAGAGAGGAGCATTATAGCAATGAACGAAAGAATGGAACGCGTATTGCAAAAAATGGAAAAAAAAGGAATCGATCAGTTACTTGTATCTGATCCACTCAGCATCCGCTTTTTAACGGGCATCATGGTAAATCCTGGGGAAAGATTATATGCCCTGCTGCTTCGTACAAGCGGAAAGCATACGATTTTCCTGAACTATCTGTATTATGTTTCCAATACAGGCTTTGAAGAAGTATGGTTCAGCGATATGGATGATCAGATCGGGGTTCTGACCAGGCATATCGACACCAAAGGCGTACTCGGTATCGATAAAGTATTTCCGGCACGTTTTCTTATTCCGCTTCAGGAGCGCTGCCCTGAGCTGAAGACCGTATGGGGATCTGACTGTGTAGATGGTGTCCGCGCAGTAAAGAATGCCGAAGAAATTGAAATCATGAAACACTCTACAGAAATCAATGATCTGGTAATGGAACGAGCTGCTGCTTATATCAAAGAAGGTATGACCGAAAAGCAGATTGCTGATTTTATCGATGCAGAATACCTCAAAGAAGGTGCGAGTGGTGTAAGCTTTGATACCATCGTATGTTTCGGTGCGAATGCAGCTGACCAGCATCATACACCAAGTGAGACAAGAACCTTAAAAGCCGGTGAATGTATCCTGATCGATATGGGCTGCGTATGGCATGGATATTGTTCAGATATGACAAGAACTTTCTACTGCAAGAGCGTAGATGATGAGCAGGCTAACATTCATGATATTGTCCGCACTGCTGTCGAAAAGGCAGAAGCTGCGATCAAGCCGGGAGCACGTTTCTGTGATATTGATGCACAGGCAAGAGACTACATCGACGAAAAAGGCTACAGCGAATACTGGAAGATCCGCCTTGGACACTTCATCGGACAGGAAGACCATGAATATGGCGATGTCAGCCCGATCAATAAAAATGTGGCTGAACCTGGTATGATCTTCTCCATCGAGCCTGGTATCTATATTGAAGGCAAGTACGGCGTCCGTATAGAAGACCTCGTTCTGGTAACAGAGGATGGACATGAAGTTCTGAATAAGGTAGAAAAGAAATACCGGATTGTTGGGTAATTAAGTATATGACAAAAAGAAACGCAGTTTGAATATCCACACTGCGTTTCTTTCTTTTTACTCTGTTTTAATATCAACAACTTCATAGACAGACGCTACATCTTCCTGATAATCCATTAATAATACCAAATCGTATTTATTAGTAAATGAATCATCATTTCTTTTTCCTTCTACTGTTACTTTAGCTTCCACATACCCAATAGTTCTTTCATTATATAAAGCTTCACTTGCTTTTTTAATTTCTACTGTAATATTATCTGTCTGAATTTTACTATCTTTATAAAATTCTTCCCTCTGCTGCTTTATTTTTTCTCTTTCTTTATCTGATGTAATAATTTCATATAACTTTTCATCTGTTACTTTTTTTGTATCATCGGAAAAGCTATCATCAATTCCTATAGTTGCTTTAGCCCAGTTTTGAATTCCTTCTTCTATTTTTTGTTTTGAATCATCTGGAATTTCTTTATCTGTTTTTTCAATTTTATCATAAAAACTTTTCGTATCATTATTGATTGTTATTTCGAATTTTTTGTCTTTTTTTTCACTTTTTTTACTTCCGCAGCCAAAAATGGTCATGATACTTAAACAAATTACTGCACCTATTATTAATCTTTTTTTCATTTTCTTTTCCTTAATATAATTGCCAGAAGCATCTTTTCCGACACCTCTGGCAATTAAGTATTACCTTATTTTACTTAAGACTGTTCTTATTAACGAACGTGTCTTTTTCTGCAAATTACAGTAACAATTGCAGCTGCACAAATAGCCATTACAAGAATGTTCATTACTACATGAGCTGAATCTCCTGTCTGAGGTGTTTCTGCATTTTCTGCTTTCTTCTCAGCTTTTTTAGCTTTGTTTGCTGTTTTATCTGCTTTTGTGTTGTCAACTTTGCTGTTATTTTTGTCATCAGCTTTGTTGTCATCTTTTTTAGTATCATCTGGTGTTGTCGGCTCAGTCGGATCTGTTGGCTCAACTGGATCTACTGGATCAACTGGATCAACTGGATCAACTGGGTCTACAGACTGAATCTTTTCTACGATCATTGTATGTCCACCAGTTGCTCCAAATGGAACCTGAATGTTTGTTACCTGATCTACACCTTCTGCAAGCTGATAGCCTTCTGGAAGCTGGAAGTCTGTTCCAAGCATGAATGTCCATGCTTCGCCTTCTCCACCTACTGCTGTTGTGGATACAGTCTTAGTATCAACAACTTCTCCATCAACTGTTTCAAATGTGATAGTTAAAACTGTTTCTACTGTTTCTGCTGGGATTGGTTCTACGATCATTGTGTGTCCACCAATTGCTCCAAACGGAATCTGGATGTTTGTTACCTGGTCAACACCTGTTGCAAGCTGGTAACCTTCCGGAAGCTGGAAGTCTGTTCCAAGCATGAATGTCCATGCTTCGCCTTCTCCACCTACTGCTGTTGTGGATGCTGTTGTTTCTCCAACTTTTTCTCCATAGATTGTTTCAAATGTTACATTTAATACTGTCTCTACTGTTTCTGAAGGAACTGCTTCTACGATCATAGTATGTCCAGCTGTTGCTCCGAATGGAACCTGGATATTTGTTACCTGATCTACACCTTCTGCAAGCTGATAGCCTTCCGGAAGCTGGAAATCTGTTCCAAGCATGAATGTCCATGCTTCGCCTTCTCCACCTGTTGCTGTTGTTTTTGCTGTTGTTGTATCAACTACTTCTCCATCAACTGTTTCGAATGTTACATTTAATACTGTCTCTACTGTTTCTGAAGGAACTGCTTCTACGATCATAGTATGTCCAGCTGTTGCTCCAAATGGAACCTGGATATTTGTTACCTGATCTACGCCTTCTGCAAGCTGATAGCCTTCTGGAAGCTGGAAGTCTTCTCCAAGCATGAATGTCCATGCTTCGTCTTCTCCACCTACTGCTGTTGTAGATGCTGTTGTTGTACCAACTACTTCTCCATCAACTGTTTCGAATGTTACATTTAATACTGTTTCTTTTGCTGGTTCAACCGGATCTACTGTACCGTTGATTGGTTCTACAATAAGAACATGTCCACCCATTGCTCCAAACGGAACCTGAACATTTGTTACCTGATCAACACCTGTTGCAAGCTGATAGCCTTCTGGAAGCTGATAATCTGTTCCAAGCATAAATGTCCATGCTTCTCCATCTGCTCCTGTTGATGTTGTCTTTGCTGTTGTTTCGCCAACTTTTGTTCCGTCAACTGTTTCAAATGTGATAGTTAATACAGTTTCTTTTGGTGTAACATCGCTCTTGATTGGTTCTACAATAATTGTAGCTCCTCCTACAGCACCGAACGGAATCTGGATATTTGTTGTCTGATCCTTACCTTCTGCAAGTTTGTAACCTTCTGGAAGCTGATAATCCTGTCCAAGCATGAATGTCCATGCTTCACCTTCTCCACCTGTTACTGTTGTCTTTGCTGTTGTTTCTCCAACTTTTGTTCCGTCAACTGTTTCAAATGTGATATTTAATACAGTTTCTTTTGCTGGTTTAACTGGATCTACTGTACCGTTGATTGGTTCAACAGTAAGTGTAACTCCTGATGCTGCTCCAAACGGTACAGAAACAGTAGTGTATTTTTCTTCTCCTTCTGCGAGTTTGTAACCTTCCGGAAGTTCATATCCATCACAACCAAGCATAAATGTCCATGCTTCACCTTCTGCTCCTGTTGCTCCTGTTGTTACAGTCTGAGTATCAACTACATTTCCATCTGCCAGCTTATATGTTACATATAATGTAGTTACAGTCTGTACAGTCTGCTGAACCTTTTTCACATAAACCTCTCTTGAAGTTCCATCCAGATAAGGTGTAACAGATACTGTTGTAGATTCTGTAAATCTACTATCTACCTCATATCCTTCTGGCATAATAGAACTAAAGTCTACATCCTGTGCCACCCCTTCTGTACCATTTACAGTCAGATACTCTTCCTTGATGACCTGATCATTATTATCAGTGTCATGGAAAATAAACTTGATATTAAAATCCCCGCTGACAGCAGCAAAAACATTCAACGAGTTAACCATTAACATCGCTAATGTAAGGCATGCAACAAGGATTTTTCTCATACTCTTTTTCATAACCTTTTTTCCATCCTTTCTTAATTTTGAGTATAAGTCTCTCTCGTATGTCCCCCTTTTTATTCAAATTTTCGCAGAAACTATTTTCCTGCCTGTAAAAAAAGTTTCTACTATTTCAAAAGCCATCCAACGCGTAGAGACAAATATTTTCGTTAAATGGCTTCTGACTTTGACTTCATTTCCGAGAGGTTATACCGCCAATATCTCCTCTTGTGTCTATTATCTAGTTTTCACATTGCGGCATATTCATACACTATTAGTATACGTCTTAGTTTTTAAGATGTCAATTGATTGTGTTCGGATTCTAAGACTTTCTGTGTTTTTTCTCATAAACATCCTTCTCTTTTGTTCACTTTGGCGAACCGTTAATTATTTCATTATCAGTCCCACTCTTTTCCAACTTTTTTAATATTTTTGTCATGTATTTTATTATTTATCGAAATCTATCGAAAAACTCCGCACCAATACCCTTTAGTCTTATTTTTTAAGATTTTTATTATTAAAAGTACCTTTTTTAAGACTTTCCACTTCCTAATATCAATTTCCATTATAATAGGTAATAACATATACAGATTTCGCTTATACTATATAAGAACTCTTAGAAAGGAAGACCTGCTCATGGAACATATTGGAGAAATTCTCCGGACAGCACGTGAAGATAATTTTTATACTCAGAAGAAAGTAATGGAACTGACCGGTATCAACCGCAAGACTCTGTCCGGCTATGAGAACAGTGTAGCTGAACCAGATCTTGACACATTTGCCAGATTACTCCGCTTATATCAACTTTCTGCGGATGAAGTATTAGGAATTAAGACTTCTACCCCCCCCCTCGCATTTTTCCCTTTCGCGCTGCGAACGAAAAATGCTTACTCTTTTCCAAAAATTTGACACCAGCCACCAGGAAGAGCTTTTGATTCAGTTTCAATCTCTCGCAGACTATCTCGATAAAAAATCAAAATAAATTGTTATTGCTTTTTCCTGCTCTGACCATTTATAATGAACTTATACTATGTTTGAAGGGGGAACATTTTCATGAAAGATATTGGTAAAATTCTGAAAAACGCCCGTGAGAATAAAGAATATACCCAGAAACAAGTGATGGAATTGACCGGTATCCACAGAAAATCTCTGTCCGGTTATGAGAATAACGTTGCCGAGCCGGATCTCTCCACTTTCGCAACCCTTGCCAATCTGTATGGCATCTCTGCAGATGAAGCTTTGGAAATTGGTGAACCGGATCCTTCTGTTTCTTTGCTTCGTTTTGAATTCCAAGTTCTTTCTTTATTTAAAGAACTCGATGCAAAGCATCAGGAAGAACTTCTGATCCAGATCACCGCACTCGTCAGATATTTAAATGCAAAAAATATGGTGCCGCAAAATCATCAATCCAGATAATTTTGCGGCACCACCGATTTATACATGTAAATTCTTTTCCATTTCCTGACGCATTTCTTTTCCCTTGAAAAGCACCAGTCCGATCAGCATCAGCACGCCCATCCCAATTGAAATCACAGACGGAAATACAATTCGTACCTTACCAGTCAGCAAAAAGATAAATGGTAAGATCATTCCGTAAAGCGCCGCCATCACAAAGTACACCAGATAATCCTTCGCCTGACGGTAATACACCCTCGATATGATCAGCATCGAAATCATAATCAAGCCACTGACTCCCGGAAGCACAAAGTCAATCGACCAGCCATGCCACCTGGTCAGCCAGTCCCAGATGATACAGCCTACTGTTACAATGATCAGCTGCCACATGGCATTTTTCAGCAGATTATAACGTTTAAAAAATCCAACCGCAAGCGCAAGCCACATGCTGAATGCACCTCCACAAACGAATAGCGATAAATAAAATGTCTTATCAATACTATAATCCACGCCAAGTGCCGTTACGATAGCGATCATGCAAAGGAATGTAAATATTTTGAATATCTGCATCCCCTTCGCTTCTGTCATGACGCTTTCCGGATATTCCACCTTAAGGATCTCCGTTTTCACTTCCTGTTCTTTCAGAATCTGGAAAAAATTCTCTTTGATTGCGTCACAGTCATATCTGGACGTAAATCCCAGATAAATCTTATCCCGGAAGGAACACATACAAAGCTCTACTTTCGGCGTACTTGTATAAACACCAAAATACCTGATATACGTCTCATAGCTTTCCGGCATCCGGATGATTCCCATGTTAGAAAAAATAGCGGTCACATCACTTTCTGCCGTCCTCGCCCCGATATTGATACAGACATTTTTCAGTTCCAGCGGCGCAAATTTCAGAATTGGATGCACCTGCAAGGCGAAGTAATCGTTCATCCGCTTCTCCATCTTTTCCGCTGTCAGTTCTTCTTTAAAGCATACATTTACTTTTTGCACAACATCTGTGAACTCTTCTTTTCCACCCTGAAAATGATATCCCGGTTCGATCCAGTTGAAGAAATTGAGCATTGTATTGGTCGGAAAGAAATTACGCAGATTTACCGGAACCATCAGTACAACCGGCTTGCTTTCCTGCCGTCTTGTCATTGTCCGGTGAATCGCACACAGATATACCGCAGTCAGAAATACCGTCATCGATACACCATAAGTCTTTGCCTGATGCCTCAGTTCTTCGACCGGAATTTCTGCCTCTGTCGTCTGCAGGCTTCCAAGCTCGCGCCGGTTTCCGCGAAGCTGATGCGCTGCCGGTTTTTTCTCCTTTTTGCGGTCTGCCTGGCGGGAATAATATCTTTCAAATCCATCCGCTTCCTGATCGGAAAGGCTCTCCGAATACTCTGACAGAACCACATCCTCCAGTCCATCCTCATGATGTGCCAGATACAGATAATTTTTCACCAGCTCCCGTACAAATTCACTGGCACCGGTTCCGTCCGTCAGCACATGAAAGACCTCAAAATTGATTCTCTTTTTGTAATAAGTCACTTCAAAAAGCAGATCTCTCTTATCACGGATATAAAGGCTGCTGCACGGCTCCTTATACTCTTCTCTTACAACCGGTCTTTTATTACTCTGTTCCAGATAATGCCAGAACAGTCCCTTTCGCAGCACGGACAGAAAGATCGGATATTTTTCCAGTGTCCTGTCTACCGCCTTCTGCAGGATCTCCTGCTGTATATCCTCTTTCAATTCACAGTAGAACCGGAATACACGGGTATCTCTTTTACTGCTCGCCGCCGGAAAAAGCTTCGCTGCATTGTCCAGCCTTCTCCAGTGCTTTACATTTGTCTGCGGCATTTTCTATTCCCCCTCCAGAAAATGATTGATATATTCAAAACTTTCCTGTACATGCAGACTCCGGATTCCCAGTGCAAAATATCCGTGAAGTGCATCCTTGATCCGGTGTACTTCCACCCGGTTACCTGCCTCTGCAAGACGTCTTCCATACGCTTCTCCCTCATCCCGGAGCGGATCAAATTCTGACGTCAGGATCAGTGTATCCGGCTGCCCTGACAGATCTTTCTCCAGAATCGGTGCAAAATATGGATTTAACTTATCCTCTTCCGAACCTGCATAAAGATTGATATAATCTTTTAATTTGCCTGCCGTCAGAAGATAATCCTGCCCATTCTCCCTTACGGAAGAGAACAGACTCTTCTCTGAATAATCATTGTTGACTGCCGGATAGATCAGAATCTGTCTCTTTGGCATAAATTCGCCACGGTCCCGTGCCATAATGGACAATGCTGCCGCCAGATTGCCACCTGCACTGTCTCCAATCAGAGTAATATCCTCCGGCTTTGTATCCGGATGCGTATACAATGCTCTTGCCACGGCATAGCAGTCCATAAGCCCGGTCGGGAACTTGTGTTCCGGCGCCAGGCGGTATTCTACTGCTGCTACAGTCTGCCCTGTCGCCTGTGCCATCCGGGAACATACTCTCTCATAATTTTCCACATGCTCAGTCGCCCATCCTCCTCCATGAAGGAAAAGCATGATCTTTCTTCCCTTGATCTGATCCTTTTCCAAATAAGATTCCTCGTCCGGGAAAAATACCCGGATCGGAACTTCATAATCGCCGTTATATACCTGCAGATCCATTTTTTTATAAAAAATTTTCATCGGATCCAGTCTTTTCAGATCCGCAAGCTGCCTTGATACTTCTACATCAATCCCTCCAAAAGACAGGATTTTCAGGATTGCTTTTGTTGCTATATTGATCGCCATATTTTTCTGTCCTCATTTATTTTTTCATACAGATTTATTCTACCATAGAATGATGTCCCCTACCACTCTTTCTCTTTCCATCTTTGCTACATTAACCCATTTTCAATTTCTCAGATTTCACAATTATCTCATTATTTATTTGACACAGACTGTCAAAACAGTTACCATACACTTATGCACAAGGAGGGTGTATTTGTTTTATGAATAATAAAAAAAATATAGACGACTATTTTGATGACAACTTTGAAGTAACTTATACAGGCGATCTCCCGTCGATCCCTGTGGGGCAGGATGATTATGACGACCGGTATGACGACACAGACTACCTTAACGATTATGAAACTGACGACTACTACGATGAAACAGACAGGCTTGCTCCTGATTATGACGATGATTATGAAGAAGAGGATTCTTATTATGACCGCCAAAGACCAGCCAGACGGACAGAACGGAGAAATTCCCGCAGACGTCCCGATTCCTCTTCCGAAGAACTGGCTGCTCCAATCCGGAATATTGCCCGCACCGGAAGTACTGCCGCTGAGAAACTGACCACTTTCATCCTTCGCCCGGCACCGGTTCTGATGTCCGCCATCATCCTGGCGATTACCTTTTTTTCATTCTGGAATCAGCTGTCTGATTATGGAGATATCAATACACTGACATCCAATCCAGATCTTACTCTGATTGCTTATCTGGCTGTCGGAGCGGTTATGCTGATCTGGATGCTGTCTACGTTCTTTTTCACATTAAGTGGCATCCGACACGGAACCGGACGCGGACTTACTTATTTTGTCCTGGTATATGTTCTGTCCTACCTCTTCAGTCTAGCCGCAGCTGCAATTCCTGCTGATGTTCAGTTACTGACCGGTATCAGAGGCGGTATCCTGGTATTTGGTTCCCTTTATCCGACATACTTTCCATTCTGTGTCGTTGGAATCATTACCTGTATCCTGCGAAAGATTTTGAAGTAAAATATTCCTCATACTAAGGCATATGCCTTAGGGCATCCTCATATGGTGTTTTGCTTTATAAGTGAACAACAACTAATTACATGCGAAAAAAGAGTAAGTCAAATCACTCATCTATCTGATTTGACTTACTCTTTTCTTACTTTTGTTTCATTCCTGATGTGTTTTCCAACTTTTGTACTATTTTTTCTATATCATATTCCGGTGCATAGGTATTGGCAATATCATAGATTCTCTGTATCGTCAAGACATCCTCTTCCAGAAAATCTGCAATTTCCTCTGCTGACATCCCTTTTTGCAATTTTTTTATAACAATTGAAACTAATGCTTCCCTGTACCCTTCTTTACGCCCTTCTTTACGTCCTTCTTTACGTCCTTCTTCACGACCTTCTTTACGTCCTTCTTCACGACCTTCTCGTATCCCAATTATTTTTGCACTTTTCATAAACGAATTATGATCCCACAAAATTTTTTGTCTTTCTTCGTATTCTCTTCTTTTTCTTTCATCTGCACTCATCTTCTCCAGACATTCATAAGCTTCTTTAATATATTCATTTTGCTCTGCCATCTTTGCAAAATCCTTTCTGTTCTTTCCGCTCATAAATCGCATCCACTGGATGATCCCAGTTTCATTCTGACTTTTCTACTATAAATATTTTAACATACTGTCATCCTTTGTAAAGGCAAACTCCCATACTTCTATATTTTCTTTTGCTTTGTTCATTGTCGGGAGTTTACTCGAAAATTGAGCACCGAAAATGAGATACCTTCTGATTATGGTTAATTAGATACTTTTTCGATTTTAGAACTAAATCGAAGTAAAATAACTCTATCACATTTTCCTGAAATCTTATACCCTGCATAACATTTTCGAGCACTTTCGTTGCATTTCAATCATCAGACCATTTTATATACATATCCAAAAAATCCCGTACTCCATGTACAAATCACATGAAATACAGGATCTTTTTATTTATCTAACTAGAATTTGATAACTCCAAGAATTATACCTGAGATCAGACAGATAATACTTACACCCCAGATCCAGAAGAAACTGTTCTTGATGTGATCTTTGATCTCCACACCGGCAAGTCCGGTTCCAAGGAAAGTAGCAGGAACAACCGGGCTGATGAAAGTTGCACAGTTACGGCAAACAACCATTGCAATGGCAATATGTGCCGGATTTACACCGAATTCGTTTCCGATTCCGATCAGTACCGGAAGCATTCCGAAGAAGAAGGAATCGGTATCAAACATCAGTGTAAGCGGTACAGATACCAGACCTACGATAAGCGGTAAAAATCTTCCCATAGACTGTGGAACTACGTTTGCAAGTACGTTAGCCATATGAGTCATGATCTCTGTTTGCTGCATCACTCCAAGGAATACACCTGCACAAAGAATCGTAGATGCCATGGTAAGTGCCGGACCTGCATGGGATTTAATAATCTTACCCTGCATTTTTGCACCCGGGTAGTTTACAAAAAGTGCTACTGCACATCCTACCATAAAGATATAGTAAGACGGTACCTTTGCAAGAACCAGGTTTACGATCACTACCAGTGTTACGATTACATTGAATACAAAGAGTTTCGGTCTTGCAAGCTCATTCTTTTCATCATCTGTTACGGCTTCATCTTCAATTCCGCCATACTCGATCTTTTCTGCTGAAGAAGTGCCCGCACCTCTCTTCTTTTCGATATTTCCCCAGATAAATGCTGTTCCAAGTGCAATAAAAATACCTACAACCTGCATTGGAATGATCTGTTTCCACAGTGCATTGGGTTCAATTCCAAGGACAGTAGCCGCACGCATTGTCGGTCCGCCCCATGGCAGAAGGTTCATTACACCCATTGCAGATACACAGATGAGCATCAGAGTTGTCGGTCTCATATTCAGACGTTTGTAAACCGGGAGCATTGCCGGAATTGTGATCAGGAATGTAGAGGCACCGCCTCCATCCAGATGTCCGATCATAGCAATGATACAGGTCATCATGGCAACACCGACTACATTACTTCCGACTTTCTTCATCAATGCATTGATGATCTTGTCGAACATTCCTACATCTGTCATAATTCCAAAGAAAAGTACAGAGAAGATAAACAGCGCTGCAGTACCATGTACTCCTGCTACACCGGCTGTTACAAATTCCCCCATTTCTTCAATCGTAAATGTTCCGGTTGCTACAAGGATCGCACCTGTTACAGTTGATACACTGACAAATGCAAGAGCCGGTACCGTTACATTTCTTAAGAGCAACGCAATCACAATAATGATGGTTGCAAATCCCAATAAGGCAAGCATTGCTTCACTCATGGCATTTTCTCCTTCCTTTTGTACGGGTACTTTTTCGTACCATTTATTTGATGATTCCATTATAAAAACCCAACCTTACACTCTTACAGATTCCTCCTTACATTTTGTTAAGGTAAATCTTTAAAAGTATTAAGGTTGGGTTTGTCTTATCTTACACCTTACAGATATCTGCGTCTTTTTTCTTATACCGGCCGGCTGGCACAATTCCGAATTGCCTCAAGAATCGCGGTATCCGATACCGGTTTTTCTACATATCCGTCAATGATTCCTTTCTGCCGGGCCTCTGCCATCTCACGGCTGACTCCATCAATAATAATAAGCTTCAGCATGTCCGGATATCTGCCTGCAAGCGACATACAGAAATCCACTCCACTGCAATCCTCCATCGTCTCGTCTACTACCAGCACATCTGCCTGCTGCTGTTCCAGACATTTTTGCAGTTCTTCTCTTTTCATACAGGTCTGAATCTGGATCCCGATCTTCTCAAAATTCTTTTTCAGCAGCTGCAATACCTTTGCATTGTCATCTGCCACCACGATCCGATAATCCTTTCTGGGAATATTCTGCACAATCTGTGGCATATGCTCTGTATCCAGTACCGGAAGGTAGATATGAAAGGTACTTCCTTCTCCTTTTTTGCTCTCTGCATAAATATATCCCTTATGTGAAGTAATAATCTGCTCCGCAAGTGCCAGTCCAAGTCCGGTACCCTCTCCCCCTTTTTTCGTTGTGAAAAATGGATCAAAAATCTGACGCAGCGTCTCTTTATCCATTCCACACCCATTATCTTTCACCTGGATATGGATATACTTTTTCCATACATCCGAAAGCTTTTCAATCACTCCCTGAGCCAGTTTTTCTTTTTCTTCTGAATGGCAGGATATTTTGATATTTCCTTGATTTTTTCCAATCGCATGCACCGCATTAACGCAGACATTTAAAAGCACCTGGTTCAGTTGTGTCGCATTTCCAAGGATCATTTCATCATCTACCCGAAACTCACTTTCCATATGGATTAGAGGCGTACAGACAGATTCCATCATCCTTTCTGCACGCGTCATGAATTTCTTTATCGAAATATTTTTATAAACGGTCTCTACATTCTTTCGACTCAGGGACGAAATCTGGCGCACTACATCCTTTGCTTTTTCCGAAGCCTCATAAATTTCTTTTGCACTGTCCTGTTCTTCTGATCCTTCCGGAAGTTCCATCATCAGAAGCTCTGCATATCCCATGATCGGAGTCAGAAAATTATTGAATTCATGTGCGATACCACCTGTCATAGTTCCCATGATCTGAAGTCTTTGCTGATGTGCGATACTTTGCTCACTCCGATGCATTTTTTCCAACTGCTCATTCAGTTCTTTCAGATCATTGATCTCCCGCACAGCTCTTCTCATATCACGCATCACTCTGCCAAATAAGACAACCGCAATACCGGCAGCCAACAAAATACCAACAAAAATACATACCATTTTCAAGAAACCTTCAGCTATCGGTTCGTACAGATCATCGTAGTCGATCACCGCACTGACTACCCAGAAGCTGTCTCCGATCTGAACCGGAGAATATGCACTGATTTTCTGTACTCTCGGACGTTCTTCATTTGTCCACCAATACGAATAATAATGAGAAATACCTTCTTTTCTCTTCTTTTGATCCTCAATCATCTTCTCCAGACTGGAGTAATCCAGATCCGGATACATTTTCTTCCTTCCTGCAATAACCGGAATTCCCCACTGTTCTTTCTTCGGATGCATGATGATCGTTCCTTCTGCATCTTTGACTACAATGTATCCATTCGTTCCAATGTGAATTCCCGAAATCAGTTTCTGATAATATTTTTCCGCATCGATCATCAGACAGATTTTTCTCCCATCCTTCAAAACACGCTTATATACATTATAGATTTTCCCATCTGTATCTTTTTCCATATAAATGCTATTCTTTGCCGAGCTTTGAGTGAGCAGCTGTGAACTTACAATCTGTACATCCTTGACACTCTCGGAAAGCTTCCCCTGTTCGTCTTCCAGGTACAGATTCGTGATAAAACTGGTCTGTGTGTCTATAAATTCCCGATATAGTTGTTTTGCCTCATCCTGCGGTCTGTTCTCTGCTGTTTTCGCAAGAAAGCTTAAACTTTCCTCATATTCCTCTGCGGACATCGCCATATTTTCACTCAGGATTCTGGTTGTCAGGAGCATCTGTTCCTCCTGGTTCTGCATCAAAGTATCTCTGTACTTTTTCCAGACACCAAATCCTGCAAATACAAGAATTACGATTAAAAAAAGTGGAATCGCAGCAATCAGTGTCTTTTTGTTTTTCTTCATATATTCTCGTCCCCGGTTTGTTATCAATTGACTTGTTTTCTTTCTAATATTATAATGTTTTTTATAAGTTGTATAGAATTTTATTGAAATTTTTACTTTTGGGAGGTTGCCTCAATGGCTGACAAAATACTGATCGTAGATGATGATCCGGCAATCTGTAAGCTGCTGGAAAAGGTAATGCACAGCAATGAGCTGGAAACAACAACAGTAAACTGTGGCATGGATGCTCTATCCATCCTGAAAAATCATACATTTGACCTGATCCTTATGGATATCATGTTGGGAGATATGGAGGGATTTGAGGTCATTAAACGGCTTCGCAACCAGGGGATCAGTACTCCGGTTATGATCGTCAGCGGACGTAATGAAGACTATGATTCTCTGTACGGGCTTTCACTTGGAGCGGATGATTATATCACCAAGCCGTTCCGACCGCTTGTACTTGGTGCCAAAGTAAAAGCACTGATCCGCCGCAACAAGAATCTGGTACTCGACAATTCCGATACTCTGGAATGCGGTCCATTCAGCTATGATACCACAACCATGCGTTTTTACAAAAATGGCGAAGAACTTATCCTTTCTTCCAAGGAGTCTGCACTTCTTCTGCTTTTTATGAAGAATCCGCAGCAGGTTTTCACCAAGGATATGATCTATGAGCATGTCTGGGGCAATACGGTTGCCGTTGATGACAATGCGATCATGGTCTACATCAACAGGCTTCGTGGTAAGATCGAGGACGACAGACAGAATCCGGCGTATATCCTGACAATCCGCGGACTGGGATACCGTTTTGTTCCGTAAACGACCTTTTCATCAAGAAGAGGCTCCATCCGGAATCTTCTCCTAATGAAAAAGATGACTTTTCACCCGCTCATTTGTGAAAAGTCATCTTTTTTATTCCTCACCAGTCTGGTGCAGTCCATATTCATGGCAGAAAATTTGATTCCCGTTCTCAGTTATTATACGCTCTATTTTACAACTGGAAAGAGGTTCAGGATTGCCCCGTTCTCGTTTGGAATTTTATTGCACAGCATCGCAAGAAACAGTGAGGTGGCAAGTAGATCGGCACACCCACCCGCGCTGATACCACGCTTTATATAATCCGCATCCATGCGGATCAGTTTGTCTAACGCATCTTCTGAGTAGGCTCCGCCTTCCTCCAGAAACTGCATCGCTTCCATCTGTACCTGATAGAGTACTGACGGATTCTTTCTCGATAAAATGTTGGAATCCTGCACCCGGCTCATCAGTGCAAAAAGGATCTGTAATTTGATCCGGTTCCACTTCATTCCCCGCAAAAGTCCATCCTCCAGTACCGGAAGCGCAATATGAAAAACAGATGGGTATCCGGCAAGCGCTTCCCCGCGAATCCCTGTAGTCCCGTATTGTACGAGATTTTTCTCACCGTTACTTTTCGCAGGTTCCTTTCCCAACATCTCAATTTCGGCTCTTAAGATCCTGGCAGTCATCTTCTGCTCCATCCGAAGGATGGATTGTAAAGTAACCGTTCCGTCTTCCTGGATACATCTTCCCGCTGCCGCACTGAATATTCCAAGGGTAAAGATCATCCCTTTATGTGTATTCACATGTCCGGTTGCCCGATACATGGCTTCCTCCGCAAGCATTCCGGTCTTACGGATTTCACGGAAAAGATCTTCCGGCGTACAGGTCAGCTGATATCCCTGGTATGCCATTCTAACAAACCACGGATACAACGCCTCTGCACTTCTTTCAAAGGTCTGCACATCCATATCAGTGTGGGCACCACAGGAATACGGATCTACAAGCCCCGGTTTGGGAACCGTATAGACTTCCTCAAGCAGCGCCTGATACGCCATCCGGCCAATCGATTCTGCAAAGTATTCTGCTTTCTCTACTGCCTGGTTCTTTCCCATACAGTTCTCCTTTTATATCCAATTGCCAATAACCTGTAAGTTTTCCGATCAGAATTTAATCATCAAATTCAAACGGCTTGATCTGACGGACAACATCCATGATGGTACCGTCACGGCTTTCAATGACACCGACAACACGATCTCCAAACTGTACCTTCTGTGGTTCCCCCGCGATAGAGTAAGCGATATCACGTAATTCTTCGATGGTCTTAAACGGAAGGTCTACATCTTTCATTGCTTCGATCAGATCCTGTCTCTTCGGATTGATTGCAATACCATAATCTGTGATGACAACGTCTACACTTTCTCCCGGTGTTGTGACGGTTGTTACGTCTGTACAGATTGCCGGTGTTCTTCCCTGAAGAAGCGGTGCGATAACGATGGCACATTTTGCTCCGGCTGCTGTATCCGGATGTCCACCCTGCGCTCCTGTGATCATACCATTAGAATCTACAACAACGTTACAGTTGAAGTGTACGTCAACTTCCAGAGCTGCAAGAATTACGAAGTCCAATTTATTGACAACTGCACCCTTGTTGAACGGGTTCGCATACTCACCTGCACTGATCCGGAAATGATGCAGATCTTTTACAGATTCTACGGCTGCAAGGTCAAAGTCCTGTGTATCCAGAAGTGCATCTACCTGACCGTTGATCAGAAGGTCACACATCGGCTTTGTAAGACCACCCACACCAAAACGCATGCGGATATTTCTTTCTTTCATTACCTTTGCAAGTGAAATAGTAGATGCGATAGAAGCTCCGCCGACACCTGTCTGATAAGAGAATCCATCTTTGAAATACGGTGTATTTACAACGAACTGTGTACAGTAATCAGCCATCATCAGCTTTCTCATATCTGTGGTCGGTTTTGCTGCACCTGTTGCGATCTTCTTCGGATCACCGATCTGGTCTACTTCTACAACATAGTCTACCTTTGTCATTGAAATATGTGCCGGAAAGTTCGGGAACGGAACCATGCAGTCTGTGATTGCTACGACTTTGTTTGCATGGAAAGCATCTGACATTGCGTAGGAAAGTACACCACAGTCAGATTTTCCACCGATACCACGGCAGTTACCGTACTCATCACAGGTAGGAGTTCCGATAAATGCGATATCGATCTGTGTCTCACCTGTTACCAGGGCACGTACACGTCCGCCGTGGGAACGCATGATCGCAAGACCTTTTAATTTACCATTGGAAATAGCTTCTCCGATCTTTCCACGCACACCGGATGACTGGATATTTGTAATGGTTCCGTCTTCAATATACTCTACCAGAGGATCATGTGCTTTTCCAAGAGAGCTTGCACAGATAGTAATGTCCTTGATCCCCATATCATGGATCTCTTTCATTACCATATTTACAACGTAATCACCTTCACGGAAATGGTGATGGAAGCTGACTGTCATACCGTCTTTGATTCCACATTTTACAAGGACATCATGGATGCTGTCTACCATCTTGCTTCCGTTGGAATGGATCACACATTCGACTTCCGGTCCGTGTTTTTTATAGACATGTCCGTCAAAATGATGTACACCCTGAAATACTTCTTTACCAGTTGCTTTTAAAATCTCTTCCGGGATATCTCTACCTACTGCGTTAATCATTTTATAAATCCCCCTTATACACACCTGAAGCTTTTGCAAGCTCGATTGTTCTCTTTGCTCCGTCATAGAAAGCGATATCGATCATCTTACCATCTACTGTAAATACACCGATTCCCTGTGCTTTCTTTGTATCAATTTCGCGGACAACTTTTTCTGCGAAAATGATATCTTTCTGTTTTGGTGTAAAGATTTCATGTACAATGTTGATCTGTCTTGGGTTGATGATGGATTTTCCATCAAACCCCATCAGGTGGATATTCTCAACATCCTGACGGAAACCATCCATATCATCCAGATCTGTGTATACAGTATCAAAGCACTGTACACCAGCTGCTCGTGCTGCGATCACCATGTTCTGTCTTGCTCCCATGAGCTCGATTCCAGTTCCGGTAATGTGTGTCTGAAGGTCTTTGGTGTAATCTCCACCGGAAAGGGCAATTCCGAAAAGTCTTCCGGAAGATTCGCAGATATCAAGTGCACGCATCACGCCTCGTGCGGATTCAATAGCTGCCATGATCAGAACACTTCCCTCTTCACGTCCGAAATCTTTTTCAGCCTGAACAACTTCAGCTTCTACTACTTTTACGTCCTGTGCGGATTCTGTCTTTGGAATACGGATCGCATCACAGCCGCCTGCTACTGCGCAGCGGATATCTTCTTTCCAGTAAGGAGTGTCCAGTCCGTTAATTCTGACAACACGTTCACATCCTCTATAATTAATCGTCTTAAGTGCATGATAAAGAGAAAATCTGGCTGCATCTTTCTGGTTTTCTGCAACCGCATCTTCCAGATCAAGCATGATGGAATCCGGTTTGTAAATGTAAGGATCTTTGATCAGTCCCGGTTTCTGTGCATTTAAAAACATCATAGTTCTTCTAAGTCTTTTTTTATTCGGATTCATTATCTGATCGCACCTCCCCACGGTAAATCTTCGATCTGTCCTACTGAACGGTAAACAGCTGCTTCGATTCTTGCTTTGATCGTACAGTCAAGAGCTCCTTTATCTATGATTGTAAGCTTTACATTATCGATTCCCAGATTTTCCAGTGTTTCATAAGCTACTTTCTTAATCTGGTTTCCATACTGATTGATCACTGCGCTTTCCAGTGAAAAATCAACTTTTCCTTCTCCGGCTTCTACTGTTACCTGGCAGTCACTGGATTCTAATGTTCCTGCAATTGCAGGTTTCTTGATTTCCATTCGTGCTTCCTCCTTAACATCCATTTGCATTAGTATTTGCTTCGTTGTGTTTATCATAGGGCTCTTACCTTACAGGAACACCTATGGTTTTCTTAATAATTGTTAAGATTCGCATATTTTTGCTGTTACAACTGGTCTTTCCAGTGCCTGTGAATTCATATTTACCCAGCGTTTCATATATACCCTGTCTTCTTTCCATTCAAAAGACACATGATCAAAAAAAGCCATCTCCGGATAGCGCCATTCCATCATCAACACATTTTCTGATTTCCAGTAAGCACATGCGGCAATTTTCATTTCATCCATCTCATACTGATGGTGCAGATATCCACCTGTCATAGAGGTTTTCCCATGAATCCAACAGTCAAGTCCTGCTTCTACAAAATGTGTCCCTCTGTTGTCTTTCATCCAGAATATTACTTTATCTTCTGAAAATTCCAGACCTGCTTTTTCAATTTTATCTTCATTCTCAAAAGGGACCATTTCTATTTTCCGATTTCCTGAAATCAGTCTGTTAATGACAGATCTGTTTTTGTTTTCCAAAGACATTCTGAGACCTTTATTTTTTAATACATTCCACATCTTTTCAGAAAGATTTCTTTCTTCTTTCATCGGATCCAAAACCTCTTTTTGAATCAGTTCCGTCTCCAGGTAATTACTGTCTGCCGCAGTAATAGCAATTACCATATTTTGTTCCGGAACAATCGCACAGGTCTGCCCAAACATTCCATCTGAACACCAGATATCTCCTGTATGCGTCCAGTGAAAATTATAATCTTTTTCTCCTGCTTTCCTTGGTTGTGGATCTTTTTTACCGAGTGCAAGATTCACCCAATCAGCACTTAATAATTGTTTTTCTCCCCATTTTCCTTGATTCAGATAAAGTAACCCAAGTCTGGCCATTCCTTCTACCGTAATGCTCACACCATTTCCACCTGAACAGATTCCTTCCGGACTTTCTCCCCAGCTAAACTTCTCCAGACCAATGTACGGTGCCAGTTCTTCTTCGATCAATTGATGGCATGTTTTTCCTGTAATACGCTGTACGATCGCTGACGTAATATAAGAATTCCCACTTGAATACATAAATTCACTTCCCGGCTCTTTTACAAACGGTACTTTAAAATATGCATCCAGCCAGCTGGTTTTTAATGGTCTCCATTCATTTCCACCTATACTTCTTTCCTGTCCACTACGCATCGTAAGTAAATTCCGTATCGTAAGCTTCTGAAGATACTCATTTGCTGCCTCACGATATTCCGGAAAATAATCAAGTACCTTATCCTCCAGCTTTATGAGTCCTTTTGTATATGCAATTCCCGCCGCTGTATTTGTAAAACATTTTGTAAAAGAATGGACAATATGTGGGATTTCCTTCCGATACGGTTCATTATATGCTTCAAATATAACTCTATTGTTTCTCAAGATCATGATTCCATGGATCTCTGCTTCTCTTTTTTCCATCTCGTTCAGAAAATTAATAATATATTCTGATGATACGCCTTCCTCTTCCGGAGTTGAATAGGTTAATTCTTTGTTCATGCTGCCACCTCATCTAACTTTATTTTAAACTGGAAACGGGGGACAAAATTTTGCCCCCTTTGTTATACATAACTCTTTTCTGTCTTTTAAAAGAACGGGAATACCAATGGAAGAATTCCTACACAGCATATAAAGCTGATAATAACCAATGGCCATCCAAATTTTGCAAAGTCAGTAAATTTTAAGTTTGTAAAGATCATTAATGTCTGATTTGTTCCTGATGCGATCGGTGTCAGGAAAGAGCATCCTGCTCCAATTGCAATTGCAAGAACAATTGCCTGTGGGTTTGCTCCCATTGATTCTGCAATAGAGATCCCAATCGGGGCAAGTACTCCTGCGGTTGCCATATTGTTCATAAACTGTGTTGCAATTGCCGATCCAAGGAACAATACTGCTGTGATCAGATACAGATTTTTCGTATCTCCAAGAATACTCAGCACAACAGCTCCAAACACTTCCCCAAGTCCACTGTTCTTCATAACTGCAATGATCAAATTGATACCTGCACAGAAAAGTACCATATCAACACCGAATGAAGTGATTACTTCTTTTGGTTTTACAACAGTTGTAAGAACCGAAACCGCGATCAGTGCATATCCGATAAAATTCGGGTTCACTGTAATATCTGTAAGCGAATCCAGAATCAGAGCAAGTACGAACAGAAGGAAACTGATTCCTACAACCATCTGTTTCTTTTTCATGTCAGGTGTAATTTCTGTAGCTGCCTCTATCTCTGAATTGCTTGGCACTGTTTCCTCATAAGACGGGCACCAGCGGTTCATCACGATCATATAAATTCCACCCAGAATAAAAATCGGAATACCTACCCAGGCAAAATCAAACATGCCAAAAAGCTTAAGTCCAGCTTCTTCAAGCGCTGTATTTGCATAAATATTTGTCGGTGTTCCAATCAGGGTACAAGCACCACCTAAAGTACTTGCATAAATTACAAACAAAATCATTTTTGAATGACTGATCTTATTTTTCTTAGCTATACTGAAAATCACCGGTAAAAATGCCATTGCAACATAACTGTTCTGCAGAACAAATGATACCAGTCCTGATGCAAGATAAAGAATTGCAAAAATTAGCATTTCTTTTTTCTTTCCACTTACATTACCGGTTAATTTATCTAAAGCATTTCCCATTACGATATCAAGCCCTGTTGCAGCAATCATTCCTGAAAACATACATATAATTGCCATCAGATGAAAACTTGAACTGCTTAACACGGCATATACTCCGTCTGCATCCATTGTTCCTGTAAATACAACGATCGGTGCCATGATCAAAAAACAAAACCAGTTTGGTAATTTTGGCGTTGCAAGAACTGCAACGAAAACTATTAATGTCAGAATCGCTCCTATTGTAGCCATACTCATTTTTCTTTTCCTCCGTATCCATATACAATAAGCTTTTTCGGAGTGCGCTTTTCCAAAAACTCTCATTCTTCTCTTATATGATGTTTACCGGCTCATCACGTTAATCTTATTATAATTGTCTGTTACTGTTTTCACCAATGCCAAAAGAAAATAGGGGCATAGCTTCATGCTATGCCCCTATTTCTCCATTTATTATTTTCTCTTTCAAAACAGATATACAGTACTTTTCCTGTCTGGAAAGGATTTTATTTTTCAAATATATAATACCTGTTTTTGTCTTTTTTACCTTGTTTTTTCCAATGCAAAAAAAATCAATATCTTTTGTATTTGTTATGTATGGAAGAAATACTTCTGATATAAAACAGAATCCCATTCCTCGCTCCAAGGTCTGCATTGCAAGCATCGAACTGTTTACGATCATCTTTGGCTTCAATTCTTTTCCATATTCTTCAAATATCTGATCGATCTCTTGTCTGACATAACAGGAATTATCCTGGATAATAAACTCATTCGGCATCATCGAAATATCCATCCATGGATATTTTTCACCTTCTCTTTTTTCTGCTTTCTGAAGCATCATATACTTCTTTGGAACTGCAAGTAACATATAATCTTCTACAATAAAATCAAATACGATAGAAGAATCCTTTTCACTCAGATCCGGCCCTATTGCCAAGTCATAGGTCCTGTTTTTTAAGCCTGGCAGGATTTCCTTAGCCATGACATTTGAAAATGATGCTTTACACCCGATGTATTTTTTACTGATCTTCTCCTGAACTTCCATTACCAACAAAAGACTGGCGCTTAGAGACATGCATACATGTATTTCCTGTTCTTCAGATAATTGAAGTTCCTTTAATTCATGCTCCATTGTGCTGTTTAAACGTTTGATTTCTTTTCCATACTCAACATAAATTTCACCAGCCTCTGTCAGACTGATTCCATTCGATTTCCGCTCGAAAAGTAAAATTCCAAGTTCCTGTTCCAGACTGGATATAAATCTGCTGAGTGATGGTTGTGAAATATATAAAAGTTCAGCGGCTTTTGAAATACTTTTGCATTCTGCAACCGCTAAAACATAGGTAAACGATTTTAAATCATCCATTTTTATCCTCATCCTCCTGTGATCTCACTAAACAGATTATAGACTTTTTTATTTCAAAAGCGCAAGACTTACTTTTCCTCCATAAAACTCCTCACAGCACCACCTTGCTGTGAGGATCTCTCTTTTTCTTTATTTCTTTTCCTTACACTTCCGTAAGCTCCCCTGTCTCCGAATCCATAATGAATCCCTTGATCTCAATATCCTTCGGCATCAATGGATGTGTCTTCAGTGTATGCACAGTCTCTTCTACCGACTTCTCCACCGATTCAAATCCACCCAGCCATTTTTCCAGATCAATTCCGCTGTGTCTTACAATATCAATATGTTCTTTGTCGATTCCACGCTCTACCAGTTCTCCTAACAGTTCATTTCCATCCATTCCCTGCACACCGCAATCCGTATGTCCAATGACCATAACCTGCTCCACACCAAGCTCCAGAATGGCAACCAGAAGGCTTCTGACCACACTTCCGTATGGATGTGTAATGACTCCACCTGCATTCTTGATGATCTTTGCATCTCCGTTTTTCAGTCCCAGCGTCGCCGGAAGAAGCTCTGTCAGACGGGTATCCATACAGGTCAGTACGGCAAGCTTTTTGTTCGGGTACTTGCTGGTCAGGTACGGCTCATAGCCTTTATTTTCCACAAATTTCTTATTATACTCTACAATCTGTTCTATCATCCTGTGTAACCTCCCATTTGATTTTCACAACGATATTTCATAAAACAGATTATAGACTTTTTTTCTCTGTAAGTGCAAGGATTCTTAATGAATTTTAATGATGTTTTTTCTTCCAGTACTGAAAAAATGCCTCCTCCTGCTCTGAGCGGATTCCATACTTTCTTCTCGCAATGTAGAATTTGGAATTCCACCCTGAAGTCTTCACCGGAATCGTCACCACATTATGCAGCCGCACGATATCCATATACGGCAATACGGAAATCCCGAACCCATTCTCCACAAGTCCTGTGATAACTTCAATCTCTTCCGCAGCACATACCGGCTTTACCTTAATTCCTTCTTCTGCAAAAATCTGCTCCTGCAGAGTACGGAAACCGCTGGTCTTGGAAAACATGATCTGTGGGTATCCGGCTGTCTCTTTCAGACTGATCCGTTCTCTATTTTCAAGCGGATGTCCCTTCGGAACCACTACTGCGATATATGAATCCCGAATCGGATAATATTCGATCTCATCCGATTTCAAAAGCTCCGAGCAAAAGCCGATATCATATTTTCCATCCAAAAGTCCTTCTGCAATCTCCGGTGTCATCCGATTGTAGATGATAAATGGAAATGTCGCCCCAAACTCTTTCAGCATATGTGGAATCGTCCCCGGCGCCAGAGGATACACACTGCCAATCCGCACCGTTTTCTCCTCCGTCCGAAGTCCTGCCGCCCGCTCTTCCAGACGAAGATACGCTCCCAGAATTTCATCCACATCCTTCATCAGTTCTTTGCCGTAGCGGCTGAGGCTCACATTCCGCCCTTCCTTCTGAAAAAGCGGGACCCCGTACTCTTCTTCCAACGACTTGATCGCATGACTGAGTCCCGGCTGTGAAATATTCAGCGCCTTTGCCGTCTTTCCGTAATGCTGGATTTTTGCCAGCTCTGAAAAATATTTTAAATATTCGATATTCATATATTCCCTCTTTTATCTTCCGCAGTCATCTTATTTTTCAAAATCAACTCTTTACTCGCCATTATCTTAGCATATTTCATTCTATTTTAGAATCAGTTTATTCAAAATAATCATTTGTTTTTATCAGTTTTCTTCATTATAATGAGAAACAGCTTAAATATAAAATTTTTGTAAATTATTATCTATCAGGAAAGAAGGATTTGTACCTATGAATAAGAAAAAATTTCATCTGGCCGGAGAAGTCGCTCTGCTCATCGTCCTGCTGATCAATTCACTCGGCGTGGATCTGATGTCAAAAAGCGGATTCGGGATCTCAACGATCTCCTCAGTGCCGCTTGTATTTAACATCGCCTTCCCGGTGTTCAGTTTCGGAACATGGAATTATATTTTCCAGACACTGCTTGTCATTACACTGATGATCCTCAAGCGTTCATTCTGCCCCGGCTACCTTTTCTCTTTCGTAGTCGGGATCGGATTTGGAAAAATGATCGACGTACACAACGCATGGATCCAGGCTCTGCCGAACTCCCTGCCTCTTCACACGATTTATTTCCTGGCAGGATTCTTACTGATGTGCTTCGGTATCTGCCTTGCCAACAACTGTATGCTTCCAATCATCCCGACAGATATCTTCCCTCGCGATCTGTCCGGTATTGTAAAAAAGAACTATAAAATCGTTAAGACAACCTTCGATCTCACCTGTCTGACGACTACTGTGGTTCTTTCCCTTGCAATCCTCCACGGATTCTACGGCATCGGAATCGGCACTGTCTTCTGTGCATTCCTGACTGGAAAAACCGTTTCCGCCATCCAGAGTTTTCTTGGAAAACACGTAGAATTCTACCGTGCAACCGGGAAGAAGAGAGTTGCTCTTGAAAAGAATATGAGACATGCATAAAAGAAAAAAGATTTCAATTTTGATACATACCAGATCGGATACATCAAAACTGAAATCTCTTTTGGATTCTGTAGCCAGTCTTATTTTCTCAACTTCTCCTGTCGCATTGACAAACCTTTTTCCCATCCCGTATACTAGAAGCAGACTAATATCCTGCAAGGAGGCTTAACTACTATGATTATCAAAAACGGACTTGTCATCGATCCTGCTTCCGGACTTTCCGAAAAAATGGATCTTCTGATTGAAGATGGCATCATCAAAGAAATGGCATCCCTGATTACAAAAGAAGGAGAGGAAGTCCTTGACGCAGCCGGGCTTGTGGTTGCACCGGGACTGATTGACACCCACGTTCATTTCCGTGATCCGGGATTTACTTATAAAGAAACCATCCACACCGGCGCACTTGCCTCTGCAAAAGGCGGTTTTACTTCCGTGATCTGCATGGCAAATACTTCCCCGACTGTGGACTCTGTTCCGGTTCTCAAAGACAACCTTTCGCGTGCTTCCAAAGAAAAGATCCGTATCTTCCAGGCTGCTTCGATTTCCTGCAACCTGAAAGGGCAGGAAGAAACCGATATGGACGCCTTAAAAGAAGCAGGCGCATGTGGATTTACCGATGACGGGATCCCACTTCTAAACGCAGAATTCTGCTTCCACGCAATGGAAAAGGCGGCAAAGCTTAACGTACCGGTCAGCCTTCACGAAGAAGATCCTTCTTTCATCCGCAACAACGGAATCAGCCACGGAAAGGTATCTGATGCGCTTGGCATCTACGGTTCTCCTTCCATTGCAGAAGAATCTCTGGTTGCAAGAGACTGCATGCTGGCACTGAAATCCGGCGCCGATGTTGTGATCCAGCATATCAGCTCCGGTATCTCTGTCGATCTGGTTCGTACTTATAAGAAAATGGGTGCAAAACTTCACGCCGAAGCCACACCGCATCATTTTACACTGACGGAAGACGCAGTCCTTGAGCATGGAACACTTGCGAAAATGAATCCGCCGCTCCGTACCGAAAAGGACCGTCAGGCGATTATTCAGGGACTTGCAGATGGAACCATCGACTTGATTGCCACCGACCATGCACCGCACAGCAAAGAAGAAAAAGCAAAACCAATCACCGAAGCTCCAAGCGGAATCATCGGTCTGGAGACTTCCCTTGCCCTTGGCATCACAAGCCTTGTAAGACCGGGACATTTATCTCTTATTCAGCTTCTGGAAAAGATGACCATCAATCCGGCAAAGCTTTACCACCTTCCATACGGACAGCTCGCCGAAGGAAAGGCAGCTGACCTTGTGATCTTCGATGAAAACGAATGTTGGACTCCAACCGAGTATGCATCCCTTTCATCCAACTCACCATTTACCGGAACGCCTATGTATGGCAAAGTGAAGTATACGATCTGTGGTGGGAAAATCGTATATCATGATTAAAAAAATCCACGGACTTTGAATCTTCTAAAGTCCGTGGATTTTTCCATCTTCTTATTTTTCTTCCAGCATAAAGTATTTCATACTTGTTCCGCTTTCCGCCACATCCGCAAGATTGATACAACTGTTTCCCATACGGTCGATCAGATGCAGGATATTGGTAAACGGAGCAGTAAGGCTTGCCTTACATTTTCCTTTATTGACACGCTCAATATGCGCTTTCCGCATCTTGATATCCAGATCCAGAAGCTTATCCTTTCGCTTCATCATCTTGCCTGGTTCGATACCATCATCTCCCTGCAGTGCCTTCAGAGAATCACAGAACATCTTATTCAGTACTTTCAAACTCTTCTGCAGCTCATCCATCGCTTCCGGTGTATATTTATACTTCCGGTCTGATCTTTCCAACATACATTCTGCCATTTCCACACTTAAGGTTCCCATACGTTCCACATCGCTGAGTACACACATGAGGCTCGCCGTCTGCGCTGCCTGCTGCTCGGTCAATGACCCCGAAGAAAACAAAGCTGCAAGATATTCGGTAATACACTTTCCAAGGCGTTCAACCTGTTCTCCGTTTTCTTTCAGACCGTCAATAGATTTCACTTCTTCATTTTTCACAAGCTCAATCGTTTTCTTCAGAATATCTCCTACCTGGTCACTCATACGGAAAATCTCTTTTGCCACAAGCTGCAGCGCTGCTGCCGGCTGACTGATGATATTTTCATCCAGATAAATCGGGCTGCCTGGATCTTCAACACCTTTTTTGCCATCCGGGATCAGTGTCATGACAATCTTCACCATCAGTTTAATCAGGCATACCCAGATCAGTGTCATTGTGATGTTAAATACAGTATGTGCATTTGCAATCTGTCTGGAAATCGCTTCAATCTCCGGACCTTTCGGCGAAATGTTCTGGATCAGTGCCGCAAATGGTTTTACGAACCAGATAAACAAAAAGCAGCCGGAAATATTAAAAATACAATGCGCCACAGCGGTTCTCTTCGCATCTTTTGACTGTCCGATACTGGCAAGGAGTGCTGTGATCGTTGTACCGATATTATCACCTAAAAGAATCGGGATTGCTCCTGCAAGCCCAAGTATACTCGTAACCCCGTCCGGTCCCGGCTGGGAAGCGAAGTTCTGCAAGACTGCGATCGTTGCACTACTGCTCTGTACAACCAGCGTCATAACTGTACCAACTGCCACACCAAGTACCGGAATATGTGCAACCCGTCCGATCAAGTCTGTGAATACCGGACTGGATGCCAAAGGTTTCATGACATCTCCCATTGTTTCAATTCCAAGGAACAAAAGACCAAAGGCAAAAATCGTCTGGCCGATACTTTTTACTTTCTCTGATTTTGTTACAAATGAAATCAGAAATCCTATAAAAATAATCACATAAATATAGTCACTGATCTTAAACGCAATAATCTGCGCTGTCATGGTTGTACCAATATTGGCACCAAAAATGATGGAAATTGCCTGTGGCAGGTTCATCAGTCCCGCACTTACGAAACCGATCGCCATAACTGTCGTCGCACTGCTGCTCTGGAGTACCGCGGTTGTAAGCGCACCGGCAAGCACACCCAGAAGCGGATTCTTCGTCAGAAGTGCAAGAATGCTTTTCATTTTATCGCCCGCCGCCTTTTGCAGACATTCACTCATCATATTCATTCCATAGATAAAAACTGCCAGACCGCCAAGCAGTCCGAAAATGATCTGAATTTTCTCGTTCATATTAATTCCTCTCTCAATTTACCCTGTGTTTGTTAATATCTTTTAAACTTACTTTTTACAATGATGTCTTCCCTTCCAGCTCATTTTCCATTTTATCTGTGGTCTATGCAATTCCAATCAAATCTATGTTAAGTTTAGGTTAAATTTTCTTTCTTCTATCATTTTTTCTTTTCCATGATCATAGTTATGTAAAATCGCATTAAAAAAGATTGTGCCTCTCCGGCACGCAGTGCCTTTTGTTTCATAGGAAGTTTCTTCGGAATTTCCTATGAAACAAAAAGAGAGTTACCCTCTTACAAATCTTCAAATTTGCAAAAGAATAACTCTCCTGTTCTATCTATAAATCTATCCAATCCCAAGCACACCATATCCAACTATTCCAAACACCGCCGCAAGAATGATCACCTTCGGTACTGACCAGTTCTTCTTCAATATCAGATAGAACATCACCACTCCGATCCCGCACCCAAACCAGTCAATCCTCGCATCCGGAAAATAATTTTCCTGCATCAGATCCAGAATCACCGCAAGGATCATTGCGATGCAGATCGGCTTGATCACATTTAACATACAGCTCATAATATCATTGCCGCGGAACTTTGCGAAGCACACCGCTACGCCAAGCGTCAGCGTATAAGCTGGCATCAGCACGCCAATAACCGCTGCAATCCCACCCAGAACATCTGCCGTCTGCATCCCGGCAAAAGTCGCACAGTTAATCCCAAGCGGTCCCGGTGTCATTTCTGCGATAGCGATCAAGTTAGTCAGATCCTCCGCCGTCATCCAATGATTGACCTTCATCTCCTGCATAATAACCGGGATCATCGACATTCCGCCAAAGCTAGTAAATCCGATTTTCATAAACGCTGTAAAAAGTCTGAGATAGATCATGCCGTCTGTCCTCCTCTTGTCTTTTTCACCGCTCTTATAGAAAGCGCCAGTATCACTCCCGCTACGATCATCACCACATTACTGATATCCGTAAATACACAGAGCGCCAGTGCTAACGCACAGATCGGGATTGCTGATTTTCTGCGGAACGCTTCTTTCCCCAGTGAAAGTGCCGCACTTCCCATAATCGGAACTACCGCACAGCGGATTCCGCGAAGTGCCGCATAGCACCAGACATTACTTTTCAGCACCTTATAAAATGCAGTAACAAACGACAGGATCAGAACCGCCGGACAGGTCATTCCGAGTACTGCACAGACACCTCCGAACCAGCCACCTACATAATAACCAAACAGCATACTGATATTGGTGATCATAATTCCGGGAACTGACTTTCCAACTGCAACCATATCCAGCAGTTCCTCTTTTGTGATCAGCTTTCGTTTATCTACAAACTCCTGCTCCATCTGCGCCAGAATGCTCCATCCGCCTCCAAATGTAAAACATCCTATCTTAAAGAAAAATGCAAACAGCATCAGTCCATTTTTGATTCTCTCTTTACTCATCTCTTCTTCCTCCTGTTTCTTTACTTTATCATCTCTATTGACATTAGTAAAATATATGTTTTATTATTAAAAATATAGTTTAAACCTATGGAGGATTTTTTATGAACTGGAATCAGCTGCAGTATGTCATCACCATTACCGAAGAAAAAAGTATCACCAAAGCGGCGCAGAAGCTTTATATTTCCCAGCCTTCCCTTTCCTTAAGCATTCAGGCTCTGGAAAAAGAAACCGGAATCCCTCTTTTTGAACGGAACCGTGGCGAGATGAAGCTTACCTATGCAGGCTCCCTTTTCTATGAATGGGCAATTTCTACCCTCCACTCTCATACCCAGTTGGAATGGAAGCTTGGTGATATCGTTTCCGGCTCCCGGACACTAATCCGGCTGGGTCTCAGTCCCCACCGAAGTGAACGGCTTCTGGCACCGGTTCTGGAACGCTTTTATTCCATGTATGAGAACTGTGATATCCAGATCATTGAGCAGCCGACCTATATCCTGCGGCAGATGCTGGAAGAGGACAAGCTGGATCTGATTCTCGATATTTCCAGCCCGGACACTATCAATTATGAGAGTGAGCTTCTGGTAAAGGAAAGTTTTGTCCTGGCAATCCCTGACTCTCTGTGTCCTTTTTCCGATCCATCACAAAAAGAGGAGGACATCTCTGCCACTCCTCAAATTCATTTGCCTGCGTTATCTGCAATTCCATTTATTCTGCTTTCTGAAGATCACGATCTCGGAAAGATCAGCCGGAAGATCTGCGAAACTGCTGCCTTCCATCCAAATATCCGCTGCATCTGCACCAGCAGTAATACTGCCTTTTCTCTTGCAAGACGAGGAATGGGGATTGCCTTTCTTCCTGAAATTTATGCACGGACTACTTCCTTTCCGGACATTCATTTCTTTACCCCGGATCACTTTCATGACACCAGGGACATCTGTGCTGTCTATCGGAAAAATATTTATCATCACGCACAGTTTCAGGTGCTTCTTGCTCTCCTTCGCGAGATCGTTCCGGCAATCTACAGGGCAGCTTAGTCTGCCCTGATCCGTACCTTAATTCTCTTATTTTCTGCCTCTTACTCTACATTTTTCAGTGCCTCATCCATCGGCACATGTTTAATCCTTCGATATTCTATCATTGCCACAACTGCATAGGTTCCGATCCCGATCAGAAACATTTCCACATAGATCTTCGGATCGATCCAAAGTGCGATCCAGCCGGAAATACTGGTCAACATCATTTCCCGGAACAGCACATTCATAACTGCTTTCTCAATCGGCAGGCTGAGAAACAGACAGATGATCACCACGATCGTCGTCGGCCAGATATAAAGCCTGCTGATCTCTCCATTGGTATATCCCAGGATCTTCGTCATGGAAATAGCCTGTGCATTTTTCTCAATAATGATCTTGGATAACAGATAGATCACGACCATGTAAATTCCAATTGCAAAGGCATTGACCATCCCCATCATATTTCCCATAGATACATCCAGCTGTCTCGAAATCTTTGTCAGTGCTTCCAGATCAAGCACCGAACCGATGTATTTCCCGTCAATATCCTTAATCTTCGAATTGGAAAAATATCCACTGAAATAATCGTTTCCCAGATCAAAGGTATCATTCAACTGCTCCTGTGGCATAAAGACACAGATTCCACCGCTGTATTTGTAGATTCCTTTAACCTTGAATGTATACTTTGTCTTTTCATATTTTTCTTTCAACGTGATCGAGTCTCCCGGCTTCAACAAAAACTTCTCTGCATAGGCACTGGAAATATAGACACCGTCACCGTCCTCCAGATCTGCATCGATATATTTACTGTCCGGTTTGATTCCGTACAGGATCACTTCATCTGTCTTATATTTGCTTGGCAATGTTTCCAATGAGTAAGCACTGAACGCTTCCGCATCTTCATTTTCCGTCCTTGTTCCATAAGAGAACTGTAAAAGCTCCAGCATACTGTCCAGTTTGTTTCCGCTCATGGCACTTACCGGAACCTCCAGCATATACTGGTATTTTGCAAGCATATTGCTCCGGATATCCTGCTGATAATGCGAAAGTACTGATGGCAGCAAAAGCCCAAAGAACAAAAGCAGATTCGCAAATATAATTCCAATAAAAAGTACGATGTAATTACTCATATTCTGGAAGATCACACGAAGTCGGAACCGATGGAAGATTCCAAGCTTCGGACTTAGCCGGACTGCTCTTTTCCGCCTGTTTCCAGAAAGATCTCTTCTCAGGAATTTCAGCGACGAAAGCCTCAGCTTGTAACGAAGGATTCCATAGTTGACTACCAGCATGATCAGCACCGGAACCACCGTTGTCATCCAGAAAGCCTCTGCATTCCATACTGTCACATAGGTCGGCAGACTATAGCTTCCATAATACATCCCCGCACATACTTTTTTCAGTGCTGTATAACCCAGAATATTTCCAATCACCGCACCGATCAGCGTGACGATCACCGGAAGTGCCATGTAATGTCCGATCAGTTCTTTTCTTGTATACCCGGAAGCCCGCAAAGTTCCGATCACGCCTGCTTCTTTCCGGATTGTATTGCTGATCGTGATTCCAAATACAAACGCAATGATCACAATGATCATATAGAGGAGCATTGTGATCATTGCACGGTCACTCCCCATATCATCACCGGTAAATGTAATTGCCTGGTTCAGATACTGTGGCACAAAAGACTCCAGAGTGACTTCTTCCCCTAGTGCTTCCATCAGATCTTCCGACATCTTTTTTTCCTGTTTTTCATTTTTCGGTTCTTTGTCATACACCCAGGAATAACTGTACTGAATCTTATCCTGATTCAGACATTCAAACTCTTCCGGTGTTACAACCGATACCCCGAATTTGATTGCATCAAACATGCTGTCATTATTGTTCTGGAACAGGCAGCTATAGTCAGACAGTGCCACAAATCCTGTGACTTTCCACTTTTGTGAACCACTTTTCAGTGTATCTCCGACAGAAATCTTATTATTGTCCGCATACATACGGTCAATTGCCATTTCTCCTGCTTTTTCAGGAAGCTTTCCTTCCATCAGGCACACCAGGTTGATCTCTTCCCTGTTTTTGAAAATACGCATGGTACTTCCATTATCCAGTGCCTCTTCCAGATAAAAGTTTTCATACAGTGTCACACCATTTTTCTCGATGTTTTCCTGTTGTGCTTTGGTAATTTTTTTCTTTACCCGGAAATTTCCATCTTCAATCTTGTATTTCTCAAAGCCTTCATTATATGCTTTTATCATGCTTCCGTCAGCAACCAGAAAGCCGGATACAAACCCAATCGTTGCAATCATAAGGATCAGAACCACCAGGTATTTTCCAATTTCTCCCTTCAGTTCTCTCGGAAGCCGTTTTCTCAACGGACTCTTCATAACACGCGTCCTCCTTACCATTCCAGCTCACTTGCAGAAAGTTTATGCTCATTACAGTAATTTTTGCGGATCATTCCATCACGAAGTTTTACCACCCGGTCCGCCATATCCTTGATCGCATCATTATGTGTAACCATCACGATCGTATTTCCATATTTCTGGTTAACGGTCTCGATCAGCTTCAGGATTTCCTTAGAAGTATTATAATCCAGCGCACCTGTCGGTTCATCACAGAGCAGGATGTCCGGATTTTTGACAATTGCACGTCCAATCGCGGTTCTCTGCTGCTGTCCTCCGGAAAGCTGGTTCGGCAGCTTGTTCTGATGCTCATAAATTCCCAGTGTGTGCATCAGTTCATCCACATCCAGCGGACGGTCACTCAAATAAGCACCAACCTCAATATTTTCCCTGAGGGTCAGGTTCGGAATCAGATTGTACATCTGGAAAATGTAACCCAAATGCTTTCTCCGGTACAGTGACAGCTTCTTCTCTGTCATATCCTCCAGCTGTTCTCCGTCAATCGTAATACTTCCTTCATCTGCCCCATCAATGCCACCTATAATATTCAGAAGAGTTGATTTTCCGGAACCGGATGGTCCCAGAAGCACACAAAATTCTCCTCTTTCAATTTCCAGATCAAGTCCTTTCAGAACATTTACCCGGCTGTCGCCTGTTCCAAACGATTTTTTGATCCCCTTAATCTCTAAAAACATTCCTCTACTCCTTCCTTTAGTTACTCGCATCATAGTAATGTTATGTTTCATACACTCATGTTAGATTAGACTTACTTTTTTGTCAATATTTTAATTTTTATTTTTTCAAAAAGATATTGACAAATGGGAGGAAAATTTTTAAAATAATTATCTGTGTAATTTTATACCAAAATCTTTGTGGATTTTTCTGGATATCAAAATAGATGTCTACTTTTCGCCACATAACTTGTTGCAGACAGCGGCAGTTATGTGGCTTTTTATGTATCGGGCTTCTGCCCTTTTTTACAGATTTTGTACCTTATGCTTTATATTTATCAGGAGGAATGTTTATGAACCAGACTTACATGAAAGAAAAACCGATTCTGCCGCTTCTGCTTTCCATGGCTCTGCCAATGGTGATCTCAATGATGGTCAACTCTCTTTATAATATTGTTGACAGCTATTTCGTTGCACGGATCAGTGAAGAAGCAATGACTGCTCTGTCCTTAGTCTACCCGATCCAAAATTTTATCACCTCAGTCGGTGTCGGCTTTGGAATCGGGATCAATGCTGCCATTGCCTTTTTCCTTGGCGCCCAGGATCAGAAAAAAGCGGATGCAGCTGCCACACAGGGACTTTTTCTCTCTGTCATCCACGGTATTGTTCTTACCGTAGTCACAATTGCCGTAATGCCGCTATTTTTACAGATTTTTACAAAAGACGTGACCGTTATTCAGATGGGAAATGCCTACTCCCGGATCGCATTTGGATTTTCCATTGTAATCTCTCTTGAAATTACCTGGGAAAAAATTTTTCAGGCAGTCGGACGGATGCGCGTGTCCATGATCTGCATGATGAGCGGATGTATATTCAATATCGTACTGGATCCACTTCTGATCTTCGGAATCGGACCGTTCCCGAAAATGGGAATTGAAGGAGCCGCACTTGCAACCGGTCTTGGTCAGGTTGTCACACTGGTACTGTACCTTGCCTTTTATTTTACCAGACCGCTTCCGGTGAAGATTCATAAAAGCTGCCACGTAGACCGTGCCATGGTCGGACGGCTTTACGCGGTTGGAATCCCTGCCACTTTGAATATGGCACTTCCATCCCTGCTTATCACCGCACTAAATGGGATTCTCTCCGCCTACTCCCAGGTTTACGTGGTGGTGCTCGGAATCTATTACAAGCTTCAGACCTTCCTGTATCTTCCGGCAAATGGAATCATCCAGGGAATGCGTCCGTTGATCGGATACAACTACGGTGCCGGTGAGACAAAGCGTGTCCACAGACTGTTTGCCGATACCCTTTATCTGAGTCTTGGGATCATGCTCTTTGGTACCGTTTACTGCCAGATCTTCCCGGATTCACTGATCGCACTGTTCAGTTCTAATCCGGAAACCATTCAGGCAGGAGGAATAGCACTTCGGATTATCAGCCTCGGATTTTTAGTTTCTTCCGTGTCCATCACCAGCTCTGGTGCACTCGAAGGACTTGGAAAGGGAACACCGTCCCTGATCATCTCACTGTGCAGATATACGATCATCATTATTCCGGCCGCATTTATCTTAAGCCGGATCTTCGGGGCTTCCGGGATCTGGTACGCATTCGGAATTACCGAATTTGCAACTGCTGTGATCGCCTATATGACTTACCGGCGGGCAACCATAAAAAACTAGACATATCTGCATCAAAAAGTTCTACTACTTTTTCGATACAACAAAAAACCGTAAATCCGGATTTGCTCTTTACAATACTGCAAATCTCCGGATTTACGGTTTTTAATTTTCTCTTTATTTTACTTTTCCATCCCAGTCCGACTTTTTATTTGCAAACTATTCTTCTTCGCTGATAATATGTCTCGCAACATAAACACCACTTGCAGATGCATGGGACAAAGAATGTGTAACACCACTTCCGTCACCGATCACATACAGTCCCTTATGGCAGCTTTCCAGATTCTTATCTATCTCTACTTCCATATTGTAGAATTTTACTTCCACACCATAGAGAAGGGTATCGTCATTTGCTGTACCAGGTGCTACCTTATCCAGAGCATAGATCATCTCAATGATTCCATCCATGATTCGCTTTGGAAGAACCAGACTCAGATCACCAGGCGTTGCTGATAAGGTTGGTGTTACCAGACCTTCTTCAATACGCTTTTCTGTACTTCTTCTTCCACGTACCAGATCACCAAAACGCTGTACGATCACACCACCGCCTAGCATATTGGAAAGTCTTGCGATACTTTCACCATATCCGTTACTGTCCTTAAATGGCTCAGAGAAATGCTTTGCAACCAGAAGGGCAAAGTTGGTATTGTCCGTCTTTTTTTCATTTCCTTCATAGCTGTGTCCGTTTACTGTGATGATACCGTTGGTATTTTCATTTACCACAATACCGTTCGGATTCATACAGAAAGTACGCACATTGTCCTCGAATTTTTCTGTACGGTATACGATCTTGCTCTCGTAAAGCTCATCTGTCAGGTGTGCGAAGATCACTGCCGGAAGCTCTACACGGACACCAATATCCACACGGTTTGATTTGGTCGGGATTGCAAGATCCTTGCAGACCTTTTCCATCCATTTGCTTCCGCTTCGTCCGACAGAAACTACACATTTCTTACATTCATAAACGCCATTTTCACATATAATGCGGTATCCGCCATCAGTGATCTCGATTGTCTCAACCGGTGCATCAAAGAAGAAGTCCATTTTATCCTTCATCTGATCATAAAGATTCTGAAGAACGACGTAATTGATATCTGTTCCCAAATGACGTACAGATGCATCCAGAAGATTCAGCTTGTTCTGAAGACAAAGCTTTTTAAATTTTGTTCCGGCTGTGGAGTACAGTTTTGTCCCTTCTCCACCATTTTCCATATTGATCTCATCGACGTACTTCATCAGCTCAACAGCCTGCTTTTTACCGATATACTCAAATAAAGTTCCGCCGAAATCATTGGTGATATTGTATTTTCCATCTGAAAATGCTCCGGCTCCGCCAAATCCGCACATGATCGAGCAGCGTTTGCAGTTGATACAGCTCTTTACTTTTTCGCCATCAATCGGACATTTTCTCTTTTCCAGCGGATAACCTTCTTCAAATACTGCGATCTTGCAGTCTGGTTTCTTTTTCATCAACTCATAAGCAGCAAAAATTCCGCCTGGTCCGGCACCGATAATAATTACATCATACTTCATCCGTATATCTCTCCTTTTATTTGCATGATAAAATGATGATACCAGGGTCAAAAGGTCAGAAAGCCGATGCAAGTTTGCTTGCAAGAGGATTTTTGACCTCTTGACCCGCCAAAAACATGAGTAAGTAGCCATTTTTCAAAGAAAAATGAGCGGATTACGAATGTTTTTGAGGATTGCGAGAGTGCAAAGCACGTAGCAATCTGGTATCAAAGGGGGCAAAATACCTTTTGACCCTCACTGGCGTAATCAGATTGCTCCATTGCTAAGCAATTCCCGCAATCCTAATATGTCACATAATAAAACTGCCGTATATCCGTCTGTGTCCAGATGATTATGCACGGCAGTTGTCCTTCTTTTGCACAACCTTTCATATTTTAAGAGAAATCTTTCTTTTCGTCAAGGTGTTTCTTTCTTTTTTGTATGAATTTTGCATGAATTTATTTTGTTTTTTATATAGATTTTGTTATATTTTTCATTATCCAGTTTTTATATTTGCACTGTCAAAAATCTTTCTGTTTCTATATTGCTGTTTCTGCTACCCTTTTCATTTTCTGGCGGATTTACAGCTTCACGATGGTCGGCTCATGTTCCATTGCCGGAATAATCTTCTCCACCAGATCTTTTGTCCGAAGTCTGAGACTCGATGTATTGATGCATGGATGACATCCTATATATTCTCCTGTAAGCACATCTTCATCGATCAGAAGCCGTACCATCCTGTCCTTATCATTCATCAGTCCAAGCACACTTAAAGATCCCGGCGTGATGTCCAGATATTGTTCCATATACTCCGCTTTTGCAAAAGAAAGTCTGGACGAACCAATCTGCGCTGACAGATCCTTTGTTTTAAACACCTTATCCCCCGGAAGCATCAGTAAATAAAACTGTGTCTCCTGTCGGTTGCATAAAAGCAGATTCTTGCAGATCGTCGCCTCCAGCGTCCGGTCGATTTCCTCGCATGCCTCCATTGTCATTGCGGCTTCATGGTCGATTCTCTGGTAGGTGACTCCTAGCGAATCCAGGAAATCATATACGCGGATTTCCTTATCCAATCTGCCTTGTGTGTCTGTTGGTCTTCCGTTTACTAATTCCATGTAGTTCTCCTCCGTCCTAGACTTTATTCTTTTTAAACATTTCATTCTCTGCATACTTGTATAGCAAATGTTCATCGCGGTGTAAGATTTTTCCAAACAGCTCTATCTCTCCATCAGAGTATCCTTCTCCCCAACAAGCTAATTATATCATAAGTCCTTTTATATCAAATATTTTTCTATCAGATTCTCTATTATCTTTGAATTCAATACATTTTGTTCTGTCTCAAAAGTTATAATCAACCGATCGCCAGGATATATATGATTTATTTGATACAATTCTATTTTTCGCACAGCTGCTCTTGCATAATCCTGTTTATCCATCATTCCCTCATGTTCCCAGTATATTTCTTGATAAGTCTTTTTTGATAAAAATGTAAAATCTGGATACACTGTACCGTATCCTTTCAGATGAAGTGGTTTTTCATATTTGTAAAGGATGTTTTTTCTATAAAAATAATCTGCTAATATCTTCTCTGACTTTGATCTGACACGTTCTCCCTTCTCAGTAAGAATTAATGGTGTTCCCTCCTTAAACTCTTTCCCCTGATATTCTTCTTCATACCATTTTGTAAGCAGCTGATCCCATGTTGGTTCGATCGGAGTTACCAGTAATTGTCTCGCTTTATTCATAGACGTATAAATTTTTTCAATTTCATCATCCGAATAATTTTTTGTTATTCTCTTTATTTGTTTAAGCCTTGCTTCTCCCTTTTTTACCACTGCCTTATTATAACCTTTTTGCGCCAGGCGCTTTGGCAATTCTTTATTATCTCTTGGAATGTAGACTCCTTTGTTATCATCTATACATTGATAATAGCGCGGCTTATTTTTATCTATTGAAATTCTGAGGTGTCCTTCTGGTACTGTTGTATTCAAATCAGCTTTAGCTTGCGTAACAACTTTCTCCAAATGTTCCTGCATCTGAAGAAGCATGTTTTCTAATTCATACATATATATATACATTTCTCCTTTGCTTTTCTATTTTTCAAATCCTAATCAATTCATTTCGAGAATTTTCTTGATTTGTTTCGAATTTTGAAAATTATAATCAACTCATTCCTATAAACTGGACCCCATGTCAAGGACACAGTAAATTTTTTAGGTCAATTGGTTAAAC